>Ga0116231_10011224_pt1 | contig 13918 bp, 11 predicted proteins | sample S1TSphgellanicum_2_FD_89695 | JGI IMG/M metagenome (GOLD analysis project Ga0116231, IMG submission 89695) | Host-associated microbial communities from peat moss isolated from Minnesota, USA - S1T2_Fd - Sphagnum magellanicum MG | ecosystem: Host-associated > Plants > Peat moss > Unclassified... | reverse complement strand
TTCACACAGAAGTGGGGCAAATGTGATGAGTGATGACATTTCACTATAACATTGAGTGATATATGCAATCAAAAATATACCAGTGTGTCACCAGTGAACACAGCAGGCTTGTCATCAGGATCAGAGCTGGTTACAAAGTAGCTGATGTGCCCCTTAGTATGACTGCATACATCCACACCAAACTGTCAAATTGCAAGTGGGGCCTGAAAAAGATTAGACCACAAACACCCGTGCTGTAAAGGGACAAACCATTATGCAGGGTCCAAGGAAACAAGCTAACATACCAAGAAGTCTCAAGTGCTTTAACCCGGATGCTGGAACTTATTGGAAACTCATCATGATGCTGTACTGGATGTGTGCATCCCTCCACTTTGTCCTTCACACCTCCATATACTTTCACATCCTTAAGCAGTTTCTTCATACCATTGTTGCCTCCAGCATGGTCCCTGTCCAGACCACCATGTTATTAGGTTAAGAACTGTGCCAAATGCTTTGTCTACAGCTATTGTACAGATTTTTGGTATCTTCCTAGTGGTGGATTCTGGCAAGAAAAGAGCCAACAGATTTTCTTGACACCATTGGCAGATCAAGAACACATGAAAGAGAGAATGTGACCAAGCTAACCAGTGATGATGTGTAGTAAGAACTGCCTTCACATTGGCACCTTCCAGCTGGGCAGCCTGCAAGACCTGCTCTGGCCACACTGGATCAACTGCCGCCGCATCTCCAGTTTCTTCATCAATAATCCTGGTAGCAGCATCCCAAAACAAGAGTCAAGGAAAATTCAATCCCTGCACCTCAAAGATTTTAATTTCTTTGGGAAAACTGAGAAACCCTGATAAAACCCAACAAGAGAGGATACCACAAATGGTAAGAAAGCTCCTTGTCAGGACATACACACAATTTTGCAACCTAAAAACCAAATTAAGCACACCAAATGGCCCAAGAAACCCAAATTTCTGAGACATGTCACAATCTTGAATCATTTGTGCTTGAAAGTTCAATTAGCAAACTTCACACCAACACACCAACCCTTGTTCTCAACTTGAAGGTTCAACTAGTAAAATCTTGCAATCTAAATAACTTGCCAACGTAAAACGCATCATTACAGCCCGAGTCTTGAATGATCTATAAGGAGAAAACCAACAGGGTTAGATGTGAAACTTTGCCATCCGATCAAAAAAAACCCACCAATCTGGCAAATTAAAATCTGGTACATAATCTAGCACACCCACATAGAAAACACAACCCTAGTATGTCAAGAAAACCATTTGACACACATCAGATGCAGTGATACAGTTCTCAATCATGGTACCCAAAGAATCCCTTCACGAAAATTCTCAAATAGGGGTGAAAAAAAACCCGAAGTTTCATCATTCCAAACCAAAAACAAAAAAACAATAGAACTTCTTCTGCACCTTATTCTTGAACCCTTGATAAAGAAGATTCCGAAAATTAAAAAAGACCGCTGAAAACTACTGAATTGTTCCCAAATATACATATTACAAAAGCGTCCTCCTAAAAAACTAAAACCAATGTGTGCCCAACACCCACAAGTACACATACAAGAAAACACAGCAAGAAAGAACAACACATGCAAAAACGATGGCAAATTGGGGAAACAGCAGCAACAAAAGAGTGATGAGAAAAGCTCACAGATACGAATAGTTATCTTCCAGGCATGGCACTGGCACGATCCGCATGATGCCACAGCTCCCTGTGTGCCTTGATCTGCCGATTTTCTCCTTGCTTTGCTTGCTTGCTTGCTGGAGCAGCGTGGCTATGGCGGATATGGCGTTCCAAGACGCTGCTGTGTGTTGGGTTGCATAACCGGGGCTGACCCAGAAACCACCACTCAGATTAGCTTAACCCCAATAGTTAGTTACAAAATTAGTACCTTATTACCTAATTAACTAATTTTGTACCTAATTAGTTACAGAATTAGTACCTTCTTTGTGGCTTTATCCACCTATAAATGGCAATCTAATTAATGGATCCAAACTGGCAAAATTACCTTGAATGTTTGGATTCAAAATTTCAGGGGTTTTTTTTTTTTTTTTTTAAACCAATTTTGTGGTGTGGGTGGGGGGGAAATTTTCAATAAAATTATTTAGCCAGATTTGGCTACAGATTAGATACAAAAGTAGAAACAAACTGGAATATCCTTTTATATTATTGGCTACCTACTGGAAGTTATTATAAAAATATGGAATATTTATTTATTTATTTGGAATCTTGCGAATTTGGGTCATTTTTTTTCCATGAAAAAATCCTTTCTATATAGGTTGAAATCATATTTTTCAGGTTGAAATTTGGCAAATTTTTGCCCCAAAAAACAAAAATGATTCAAATGGGCTCATTGTGCATGGATGGTGATCAAATTGGGCAGCCCAGATCATTTCCAGCATTGTTTTGCCTAAAAGGGATCTATATCACACGGATATCAATTTTAGGAATATCAATTTTTAGGTCTTTTAAACAAAATGTTATGTATTATGGAACAGCCCATTCCACCTCGTAACATGCCCAACTCTTTAGTACAAGCTGCCATTCCGTGAGGTGCTAATGGGTTCTTCTAGGGCTTATTCCAAAACGTAATCAATCTTTAATCATCAGTCTACATTTTAAGCGCCCTTTTTAATCATCGATTTGTATTAAAATTGACACTAACATCATCTAAAGTTGAGCTAGTAATGACTACCTAATCTTGCCTAGCAAAAATGTCTGTAAAAGTTCTTGAATCATGAGGGCATTATGGACGTAATCTCCCTATACCCAAGGGGTCCTAAAATCCTTACACTTCTTTCAAAACCTATTTACACTAGTTTAAAGTAGTAAAGTCTAGCTTCCAAGGGGGGCCTTTGAGGCATTATATCCCCTTAAAGGGTAGGTTACACATATAATGCCTCCTTCATGCAATGCTCAAGATCACCAAAATTCAGCCCCCACAATTTTGCTAAATAAGAAAGGCAAAACACTAACAAGTTTTTATGTACATTTTGGGTTTGTTGTGTATACAAATAATAAGTCAATTGGTTTCATACTTGGAAGTTGGGTTGATACCTTTGAGAAGAGAATTGTACATTTTATTTTCCCCACAAATTTTTCTTGCTTTAAAGTAGTTGACGTAGTTGCCCATCAAGATTGGCTTCTTTTAAAGTACTAGTTTAGCCAAAGGAAAATTTTAAAACACAAAATAGTCCACAACAAACAAAAAAACATTGATAACATTACAAAGAGCATAGATTGTCATTATTTTGAGACGGGCTTGTTGCCAAAAAAAAGGGGAAGGGTGTCTTAGCTATGACACTCCCTTGTGAAAGCAAAACATTTCAACATAATGAACACACAATCACCTCAGATTAATGGAAAGTTTACAACATCTCTAATTCCTAAGCCTTGGATCTTATTGCTTCTAGTAATGCAACATAAGACTATGCACTTCAAGGGATCAGCTCGCTTATAATCCCCTTTCTAAAGCTAACAAGTTCTAGTGTGATAGCTCATCACTAAACAACAAAATCCCAATTTGTGATTGATCTCTCCTTCCCATCAAACTTCTCCTTTCGAAACTTGGACGACGAAGAATAAGGCACATAACATTCTCAAAACCCCAATTCCCCGGAGTGCCTACAACAACATTGGTACTCTCTTCCACACTCAACCCATAAGACATTTTCTCCCAAGATCCTTAATATTCACAATAGATTGAACATGCCATTGCGACTATGCATAAAATCTCTAAACTCAATCGTCACTTCCATTGGAATGGTCCCTAAATCCTAATACTAAGTCTTCTATTCTTTCCTTCAAGCACATAGCACAATGAAATATTTGCTCAAGGGAAGAAGGTTGAAAACCAATAGTGGGGCATTCTTCCCCAACTATTCACACAATAAGATTAAGATTGAAAAATGCACAATCACTTTCACTAGAAAGAAGAAAAACTTGGATTATTGCATCCATTACTTGCCTCATCACACAAAGATCTCCCATTTATAGAATCCAAAACCCCCAACATCCACACCATACAAATCTCTCCCACCAACCATCGTTCAGCTCTATGATCTTCCCTCACCATATCCAAGAGCAATAACAAACGTAGCTTGGAAACTACTCCATCATCGAAACCAACTCAACAACACCATTCCATTGAATCACAAAGCATCAAACACCTTAACCTACAACAAATAAACATAACCAAATGTAGAAAAAGAACAAGGAAGATTTAGCCAAATCCAATTATTAACCAAATATAAAATAAAAATATTTAATCATCTTTCTATAATTTTGGCTACACACTAAAATCCTATTAATAAATTTGGTGATTTTTACTTTTTTTTGAAACCCTCCAAAACCAACTTATTTTCAAATGATTATTTTTTCCTTTAGGTGGAATTTCACAAAGAAAAGGTTGGTCAAAATAAGTTTATAATTTAATGAAAAAAATGAATATGAAAAAAAATACAACTTGAATAAAAAGGCAATTGCACAAAAATGATGAAAATCATTAAACTCCCACAATTATCAATTACAATTCAACAAGTCACCATATGATGAAACAAGAGATTTGATATAAATCACAAAGTAGTCGAACTCTTTGTCATGATTCACATAAAAACATCAATTACCTCATTTAATAGAAAATTTATAAATTTTGTTCAAAATTACATGCTAATCTACAAGAGTTAACATGTTTCAAAACTATAATAAAATCATATGCTCAATGGACCAAGAATGTGGCAAATCTTTTAAATATAGTTATCAATTTATAAACATTTTCATTTTGGGGTCAAACTATTTTCCATTCATCATAGAAATAATTATAAAATCTCGTATCATAAAATGATGTTGGCAAGTGGATGCCAACAACTATAGGATTTAAAAACAAATTAAATTGAAAGATTTTCGTAAATGTGACAATTAAGAATATTATTAGCTTTAGCATTTCCATACCCATAATGGTACGAATTTCAACATATTCAATGTTAACCCAAAGATGATCACTAAGTCTGCATTTGATGGTAGCAACATAATATTTTATCTTCATGCTCACCTTGAAAAGACAAGACTACATATCTAGGGCAACCATACTCAAACTAGTTCACAATTTTTTTTAAATCTCATCATAATATAAATGATAATAACATGTTTTGACAACCTACGAATGTTAATTTGTAAACAATATTTTGAGTAGGTGATGCCAATACCTTCGGTGAAAAACCTAATTGATAATATTAATGTCAAGGCATTGGTTGCTTTACAAAAGTGAGACATCAACAAAATGTGTCATAAAAGTGCTAACACATAATTTGATGCAATTAAAAGATTATGATGAGTATGGTTCTTTATTCTATATAAGAACATTCAATGAAAACATGTTTAATTAGTAATTAAGTAGGTTATTATAAATGAAAGTAACTGCAAATAGATGACTTATTTTAATAAAAGCCAGTGCAAGTATATTTAAATAATTTTTAAATCAAATAAATCAAAATTGGCATCTTAAATTATACCATAGACTTTGTGAAAACATGTAATTTACAAGTGTTTTTTTTTTTTTGGAATTGAGATAGTTTTTAACACATTCACACCTTCAATTCTCAAGAAATTTTCTTACACATTTTTATGATGCAATTACTGTTCATTCTTATGAAATTTACATTCTTATGAGGCCAATTGATGATGGAGGGTTTTGCATCAAAGAATAAAAGGAGTTTTTGAGTTATTTTCATGTTTGCATTTGAATGTTAGATTATAAATTGCTCCCAAATTATTTAAAACCACTTTTGTGGTTTACTTATTGTGCATAAATCACTCTTGTCAAATTGTTGAAAGCTTGTCATAGTGCATTGGACCCACGACTTGAAATGGCCATTTCTAAAAAATAGACTTGTGAGATGAGTTGCTAAAAAATTATCATTTAAATTGCAATTCCAACACCCATGCAATTTTCTTCTTTTTTTCAGCCATAATGTGGATAAAACACCAAGAAATCATTGGACCTTTGATTTATGGATGTTTTTTTTTTAAAATATTATTTGCAATGTCACCATGATTGTCTATAATTATGTAAACCACAACTAGAAAATGTCCAAAATGAAAAATGGACTTTCACCTCTTTGGCCATTATCCAAAACATTAACCATCCAATTACCACATCACATGAGGAGTAATGTTATTGTAAAAAGATATAAACACACATATTTCAAATTCTTTGCATTATAACCAATTTGTTTTTGGCAAATTATCATAACTTGGCAAAAGAAATTGAAAATAGTTTTAACATCTTGGGGGAAAAAATCACCATTTTGAAAGAAAATCAAAATTGCCATATCTAGACTTTAAATGTAGCTAGGTCACTAGTTGTAGCACATATTTTGGAAAAAAATAAAATTATTGTCCCCTATAAACTATCACCATCTATTGTTAGATCTTTTTTGGGGTCTTCATCACTAAGCTTAGTAGGAAAATATGAAAAGAACATGATTATAGTATTATTTCACAATTATGTAATTTCAATGAAATTGATTACATATGCCTTTAATTTCATTTTTCACCTTAATTCACATTTTAGTCTCATAATTACATGAAATATTGTAATGTCTTTAAATCTTAGATATAAAAAAGATATTACGTTAATATTAATAATTTTCTTTGGACCAAAAATTCAAGCATAATAATTATATTGAAAAATTTGTTCTTAAATATAATAATAAAATGAATTACAACTGTAAAATCATAATTAAATTTCATGTTATTTAGTTACATAATTACTCTTTTACTTGTTATTTTCAAAATCTAAAGAAATTAGATTGGGTTGAAGAACATATTCCAAAACATCATTGCAATGTCTTTTTATTATATAATGTAGTTTTGTAATTTCATAATGTACATAATCATTTTACAATTTTGCATGTTTTAAATTTCATTTATAAGTTACATGTGAAAATCTAAAAAAATGAGAACCATGTTATTCTTAATTGTTTTGGTGATTCAATGCAAAAAAATAATTACATTATTTTTATATTTTAATACACATAAATAAGTAGCATCAAAAGTAACATCAAATTTAAGTAGCATTGTAGTCACATATGAAGTGTGGCAACTAATGTCATAATTGGAATGATTCATTTTAGTCATAATAATCAAGCTCAAAAAATTCATATGGGCATTGCATCCACTACATGCACAACATTATGTTCGATTTGACAAAATATACATTTTTTATTAATCATGAACAAACATACTTAGTTTTTTTGTTAGTCCAAATGAATACAATTAATCATTTTAAACTAGTAGCTTTGAGTTTATAAGTAGTTTAGTTGCAATTGTGATTAACATGAAAATAGAAAAACCATGATTATATTGTAGTGTTTGGACAAAATATCTATAATGACAAACCCCATCCACCTTTGACACTCACATAATAACATGGTGAGGTTATTTGATCTTACACATTTAATCACTAGTTGTTCAAGAAAAAACAAAATGGGTACAAACTTGCATTCTCCACCACATATGCTCAAATCTAAACATGTAACTTTAATTGTCAAAAGTTTTTACCTTATGTAAAAGTAAGATACTTAAATATTAGTTTAATCATGTATCTAATCTTGAATTACACTTGTTGATACACAAATTCGACCATGGTCCAACTTGCATTATCTTCTTAATGTTTTTTGGCCATCTTGAAAACCTCTAAAAAATAGATAATAGTTGGAAAGCTTCATATTCAAGCATTAGAAGGCCATGTTGGATTTAAAGATGCAGTATAATGCCAAATTGTTGCCTTTTTTCAAGCATGTGCTTTCATGTTAACTCATAACCCCTTTTGTCACTATTACATTTTATTGTGACAATTAAAACATGCCTTGTTTTACATGTGTTTAATATTTTCTACATAATGCAATTGTGTTTTTTCAATTCCAATATATGATTATCATGCTTGCCATTTTTTCTCCCAATGTGTTTGGAAAATATATCCAACTTTAAGGTAACACTTTATCTTTCTTGTTTACTATTGAAGATTTTTTAAATTTCATGTTGTGTAACACTTCACTATCAATAGAAATCATATTTTCACATGATAAATTGGATATCCAAGTGTCTTCAAATATTATCTTGGCCTCATTTCTTTCCTAATCCTTCACTTTTAGAGACGCATTGCTAGCATGGGTTGGAATTTCCATTATCACTTTAGGTTCAGCATGTTGACATTTCAATAAAGGAAAATCATTCATTTCCTAGGCTTGAAACTTTTTACACTTGAAGTTATTCTTAATGAACAACACATTCTTGCCTCCTCTAATGAGTTTTACTATAAGGTTCTTATGTGGAAAAATGATTTAGAATTGAATCCAACACTTATTTTAATTGGAACTTAATTCACCAAATTTTAACTAGACACAAAAATTTGAGTAATGAAACATTGGTCATTTAATCAAATTTCCCACTAGTCATTACATTTGTCAGTTGAACAATCTTTAAGTTCTTGAAAATTGCACCCTCCCCTTTCAAAGACCCAAATCTATCAACATGTCAAAATTTTGCCTTCAAAACTACCCAAAAGCAAATGAAAACATAGTTTGTTAATTTTTATCAAACCATCACCAATGCATCCCCAAATGGGGAAGAAGTAGTACACAAGAAGATAAACATAGATAAACGAGCACACATGTATAAAACAATAAAAAAATATGTTGAAAAAATAACAACCATAACACATGAATTTGACCATTTCATCAAATCCTTTAAAACAATCAAGATTTTTTTTGCTGCAAAATTTCACCAAGAAACGAAATTAAAATTTCTAAAATGAATTGATTTGAAGGGGGAAAATTTATATATATATATTTGGGTTTCAAAGTGTAACCAAAAATATATTGAAGGATTGATGATTAAAGGTTTGTACTTCTTATTTAATTTATAACCAAATTTGACTACATCTTCCTATGAATTATTTCACCATTTTTTGCTATAGGTGATTAACATTTTAGTTATGGACAAAATTTCCTAAATAATCCATTGGATGTAATCCTCCACCTCAATATATAGTTAGCTAAAATACAAGGCAATGATGGGACTTCCACTTTAAGACCAAGTAATTACAATCGGCAAGAATGGTGAGACTTTATATAACCATTGGCATTAATAATGAGACAAACAAATTGATCAATCTTTTAGAATAGCTTCTTTCTATGCACAATTATTATATCCCACAAAAAGTTAGAATGAGCATGCACCATGTGGCATGTGTATCTAACATTTGAAATTTGACAATATTATTTATAATAATTAACACATGAGAATCAGTATTGGCCCCAAAAAAAATGTTGCAAGTGGTGATGGCACCTTTCTCTTATCGTTAAACAACTAGCAAAACCCTCATGCACATCAAAGATTGGATGCCATCTTTGCATGGTTTGGATTCTAGCAGCCTCGCATTTATTATCCAAACAACAAGCAAAAAAAAATGATGGAATTAATGATAAGATCTCAATGACATTCATTTGTTTGCTTCCCAAAATCAAATTGATAGATTGCATATAATCGTAAGACTTTTTGGCTAAATTTGAAATTACTTATTGAATATTTTTAAAAGAAAAATAAAAATGGTGCATCTAATTTACTAAATTCAATTGATTTCTCACCTACACTTGGACCTAGCTTAGTGTTAGGGGTTGGGAGTAGGGAAACAAGTCTCACATATATAATATTAACACCCTAACAATTAAAAAAATCGGCATCAATAATTTATAACAAGTTTACAATTTTTGACAAATATAAATATTCAAAATAAATTTATAATTTATAAAATAATCAATCAAGGATTGATATAGTTTGTTTCATTTCCTTAAGCCCTATTATGAATCTTTTTCAAATATTCGAAAACATCTTTGGTCATAAATTGGAGTATTGTAACTTCTTTAATTTCCTTAATCCTTGCAATGAATATATTTCAAGTATTTAAAAATGGGTGTCAATTTTTTTAGTGTGTTAAAAATGTTGTCCATTTTAGCAATCTATGACTTTTTGGGTGCAAAATACTACATAAGACATAGTTGAATTGAATATGAAATTGTTCATAAAAAATGTTTTGAATAGAAGAAATAAATCATAATTCTAGAAAGTGAAATAGGTACATGTGAATAATTTTACATTGTATTTTGATAATATTCTAGGCATGCACTAGTTTGTTTAAAATTGCACATTAATATTACAACTCATGATATCTTTATATTGTCAAAATACTCTGATCTATAAATCGCAACATTGAGAATTAACATTCATGTGCATCTTTTGGTAGTTGTTATTTCCTCAATAGAATTATACACAACCCATTCGGATGTTAAGGATTTGGATATACGTTTTTTGAACATCCATATATTACAAATACCCTTTTTTTTGGGGTTGTGAAATTGACCTACCCCTTTATGTGTTCAAAATGATTCATAGTAGTGAATAAACAAATTTAAGTGAAAATTTTAATGATCAATTGGCATAATGACTAGTTTGTTGGTTTCTGCATGTTATATACCTTATTCCCTAATGAATATTGTGAAATATTGTTTAATCTAATAAGATGTGCCATGTTTTTAAAGTTTTGAATTACATATGTACCTTTCCCCCGATTCATGACTATATAAGGTATAAGTTATGTGGACCCCACTAAGGTTATTCATTTCTTAATTATGGGCTTCAATTTACAATTAACCTTGGAGCGTTCTAGAATGTTAAACCATTGCACACTTGAATGTTTTTAAGCCACTCTTGCAAAATGACACCTAAACATCTTTGGTTGCAAATGAAGTACACATGTAAATGACCACTGCACTTGAGAAATATAATTTTTTTAAAGTACAAGTCCCACAACAAGTTATAAGCATTCATAATTAAATAATTTTGCCAATTTAATACTTTTGCAAAACATAATCCTTCATGCATGAATGATCAAGTTACCTTCATTTGAAAAAATAAATGACTAACAAAATTGCAATATTGTAGTAATAATACTCAATATAAAAATATTAGAACGATCCTGACTTGAACTATATTACATGATTTTAATCACAAATTGTCAAACCACATAAAGAATGTTTAGTGAGAATATAAAAGCTACAACTATGTCTTGGCAACTGTTGACTTACTAGAGGATTTAGATGTTGTATCACTCACATAAGCACACTTGAAAAATAAACCTAACATGGTTTGATGATACTCTCTTAAATGCCAAATTTCAAGTTCCTTTTCAAATGCATGAACATGACTTTTGATAAATGACATGGCTTCATGTAGCCTTTGTTCCAAGAATTGTTTCAAAACCACAAGTGCATTGAGAGCATCTTTGAAACTCACAATTTTAACCAGCACATGATGATCAACACAAGCATTGTCTTCTTTGTTTTTCATTGCTTATTTTTTCTTTTTCATCATCATATTCCTTAAACTTAAATGCACATACATTCACCATACATTCATATTTTATTTTTAAGCCATATGAAGACATTTAATTCATCATGATTCACATTGGTTTTGGCTAAGGTCAAGTTTGTGGACGTGGTCATTAGGAGCCAATGAAGCTCATGCTCAAGAATATTTGATGGTTTTAGGAAGCAAACTATGACCACATTGATATTAGGTGAGGATTTGTTTTTGATTACGTGGTATCAATTATTAATAGGCACATCATGAATGATGTATTCCATGTAAGGCTTATCATGATCCTAATTTTTCATTTCAACCTTAATAGTTATCCATGCCATTTTGATGAAAAAGGGATTAAAAATTTAATAACATTTAAAATTTTAAACATTTAAAACTTGTTTGTGTATCTTTTAATGGAATCGAAATTTCCATATGACACATGCATTGTTAATGCTTATAAAAATAACGTTTAATATATAAAAAACACATTGGATGTAATATGGTGGTTGACAGGAAATTTTTCATTTAATTTTCTTCTTTAGTTGATAATAATCATTAGCTTAATTGTTGGTTTTACTACCTATCCCCTAGCCCCTTTCTTCCATGCTAACCATTAACATGCATATAATTATTTTGTAACCAGTTGGTTTTCAACCTACCTTTTTGACCTATTTTTTACATGATAGGTCACCTTGTAAATACCCAACCTGAATTGCATGAAGTTTTGTCCAAAATTGAGTTGCAAGCCATAACATGCTTCAAACGAACAATGTAGTGGTGGCATGACCTATTGGTTCATTTTGGTCAAGATGAAACATAAAGATGTTAACCTTGTCCTTTAAAGAACAAATGTATGATTTTATGTGTTATATGGGCATTGATTTGCTTGAAATGAAAGCTCCCACATTTGGACATTCAAGAAATATGAGCTACAATAATTAAGTTTTACATTTATTAGTGCAATTTGTCTAAAATTTGATGATTATATCTATATATGGATGAAAATTACCAAAATATTTGTTGTATTTGGATCTACCTATAACTTCATTTATGGCATAAGATATAAAAATCAAACAATGTATATTAATAATGGCTTGATTGGTTGATCCAATACATACATGTTTCAAAAATTAAAAAGTTTAAAATTTTGTTCTATGTTAGATATTGAAATTTGATATTAGAGTAAAGCAAATTAACATTAGTTGAAGTTATTTTTGGATTCCATTCCCATGACCACTATTAAGATTTTAAATCATAAATTTCATGGGTATGTTAACAAGTAATATGTTGAATTTCGTTCTTTCAATTCCATGTTACATAATGCCCTATTTTAAAATCAAAACAATCAAATTCCTAGGTGTGAACATGTTAAGAAGGTGATTATGTTTAGGTTTAAATAGAATGTTAAAATGTTAGGTTTTTTACCATGAACGTAAGTTTTTAAATATGAATTATATATATTAGCTACTAATGTCCATGCAATCATATGTGAATTAAAGATTGGAGTGGGAAGACAAAATAAATCCAAAGTTTGATTTGCTAATTGGTTGTGTAAATTTTAACCAAACAATAGTAGACTAATATCTACACAATTCAAGGTTGTACAAAATGTGATAAGGATGTCATAAACATTATATTTGTACACTATATCATAAAGATGTTGTAACCGATACATTTATCTAAAAGGTTTTCTCATTTTGTAAATGCTACTTTGGAAATCTTATTACAAAAAAAAATTATATTTTATGCAATGAAATGTTGGATTCTTGACACTCAATTCTTTCATATCTATGTGAATTAAACTTCAACTTTGAATGAAAAAAAACATTTAAAAAATAATAATAACTTCTTGCTTATGTATTTAAAGTAATTGGATTATAGTATCATAAGTTAAGCAAACCCAATGTTACATGCATTTGTTGTCCTAAACTTCTTAAGATATTTCCAATTTTTTTTTATAATAGCTAGAATCATGATTTGGTGTGCAACAAAATATCTTATAATTGATTGGAATTGGACAAATTTCATCCTATACATCACAATAAATAATTCAGAGCAAGTTGGATAACATGTTTGCTAGTGTTTTACATTGATGTAACAACCCAACCTTCAACAAAGACTATGGGATATGCTACATCTAACACATAAATTATATAACATAAATTATTGGTTCTTATATTATTTTAATTTATAATCCAAACATATCACTTATCTTTACTTTTATGTAATTTTAAAAATCTGAAATTAATTTGTTTGAATCACCATCCTCATTGAATTCAATGGGATCTTCCCACTTCTCAACCTATGATCAAAGATAGAGGAATTCAATGAGATTTTCCAACTTTTCAACCCATGATCAAAGATAGACTTCCTCTTGTAGAATAACTAAAATTGATCTCCCTTTCAAAATTGTTGGTAATTAATTAATCAAATATTAGGTTATATATATATATATATATATATATATATATAATATTATATTTTTATTTTT
>Ga0116231_10011223_pt1 | contig 13921 bp, 14 predicted proteins | sample S1TSphgellanicum_2_FD_89695 | JGI IMG/M metagenome (GOLD analysis project Ga0116231, IMG submission 89695) | Host-associated microbial communities from peat moss isolated from Minnesota, USA - S1T2_Fd - Sphagnum magellanicum MG | ecosystem: Host-associated > Plants > Peat moss > Unclassified... | reverse complement strand
GAATGACGAAGGAGGGCTGAGTATCATCGGCAACATCCAGCAACAGAACTTCCAGATCCAGTACGATCTCGCAAACTCTCGAATTGGTTTTGCTCCTGCTAATTGTGGTGGAGACTAGCTCTTGTGAAGAAGCCAGAAAATTCATACAACACTCTTCAGGCTGCAACTAGTGTTCTCCACCACCCTGGAATTGGATATGTTTTCTTGGAGCCCAGCCTGTGTGGTGTTTCTCATCAATGACAGTTAGGGAACTCAGTATAAATGAAGAATCAAATAAAGAAGCACACAAATTTCAGGCTGTGTCGAACAAAGCACAACATTCACACATCCTAATTTTCACTGAACTTGAGAGTTCATGTTGCAAGAGCTACATGCAAGATGTTCTGTCAGAGACCAGAGTGACAGAGGGCTGCCTAGACAACATGCGGGCATATGGACATTAAGTGATTGGTATAAACCTAACAGGATAACAAGGTAAACACCATACCTGAAGATACAAGGCCATGTATATCTTCCAATCCTTACACAACATGAGCTTAGTGCACATCAAGAATGTGAATATTTCACTGTACAGACTCAGAGTGGCAGGAGTAATCTTGAATCCATTTCCAATTGGCCAGTGCACCTTAATGTACCCCAATTCAAAACAGTCAAGTGCATCAAGACTTGACATACACATAATCACTGCACCATTCACATTGCTCAGTTCAGGAACAAAAGAGGTTTGGCTGAAAGCTCTCAGATCTGGTAATTCCATGTTGGTGAGTTGATACACATCTTGCACAAGCATTGAATCTGATATGTGTGGAGGATTAAGGGGTGGAGCTGGCAGGAAGGAGATGGGGCAATTGAACAATTCTAATCAAGATAATAAGCAACGAACAGGATCCCTGTGAAGCTCCTGCAGGACTTTGTTGAAAACATGGCTGAACTGGGGATGTGACTTCTGCAAGGATGATGGATTAGCTTCAAACATATCATGGATAACCACATAAAGTCTCTCTGCATACATCACATTGCAGCACAGCCTCTAGCATGACCTGCACCTCCAAAAGGCAAGGTTGACCTCCTGTTTGGCCCCATTCTTGGGAAACCACATATGCAATAGTTTAGCACTGATAAAATGTCCCTCATTCCTCTTTGGCATGGAAAGAATCTTAAAATTTGAATTGAAATTCCAGGGGAGGAGAACCCAGCTTCCACCAGATGCATCAGTTTCTTGACATTTAGCTGGAGATATGGCTAGATAATGGGAACTGAAATTTCTTGTACTACACATTGGTCAACCACAACCACCAATGGAATCTCTTCACTGCCATCATCTCCATCTTCACATGCTGCTGCTTCATATTGCGTTTCAGGCAGCTGTTTTACATACTCTCTAGAGCCAGCAAGGAAGTAAGTATGCCAGCTTGCACCTCTTCCTCAGCCCCCTGAGCCAGCTGAAGCAGCTCCCATGCTTTCACTTGATGCAATGGTATCTGTTTCCACACTTGATGTTCTTGTTTTATGATGATTGTCCATTGAATCAATCAAATTACTGTCTTCAGAAGGCATTATTGCTTTGGGAGCAGAAAGTGTCCTCAGAGATTCTGCAATTGTCTGACATGACTTTTCACAGCCCTCTCTGCAACTCTCGAGCAAACTAAATGTGGATGGATCTGCAGTTTTCTCACTAGCATTAATAACACTAAACCACCCAAGCAAATTTGTCTCATCACAGGGGTTTGTCAATTTGATTTCTGTCCTTTTAGTGAAACAAACTCCTCAACAAAATTGCAATTTCCAAAAGCATCCCAGCAGCACTCTCCACAACTTCTTCCCACTCTACAGAGAGTTCAGATGCAGATTGGTAAATGAGTCCAAGGGTGCATGGACGGGGTAAGAAGGTTGAAAACCAAGTTGCATCCAGGGTTCTGTGCTACAGTAGCCTTGATTGATAATCCATCAACTGAACTTTCACAGTGAGAAGTAATTTCATATCCTAAGAGTATTCATTCATGAATTGACCTACGTGGGTTCAGTTGTAAATGTCTCTGTGAATTTCTCTCAAGCAATAGCTCAGTTAAGCTCCAGGGGACATATAATTTGCCCAGTCTTGGCTCATAGTGCCATGGAGGTTCTGATCCCTAACATCCTCCCTGTCACTTTCAAAGCCCAGATTTTCAAATCACTCTTGCAAAATTTGTGGATTCAGGCCCTGAAAAAGCTGATAATGAAAGGACTCTTCCAATCTTGTAGACCAATGAGGTCTGACAGCTGCAAACCCCATGGCTTGAAATGGGACCGCTCTTGTCTTCTACAAACCCCTCCATTCCATCAAACAGAGAGCTTTCACAAGGGAAAAAAGTGTGTTGGATCTCACCAATGCATGGCAATGTCCCAATGCAAATCTTTGTCACGGAACGCAGTAAGAGTGAAAGCATGAGTGGAAGAGTGAGTTGTGTTGGAGGGAAGAGAGGGCTCGGATGGAAGTCCACATAGGAGCCCGCTTGTGCCCCTTTGGAAATCAGATATCAAGAATGCTCTGGCCCCATGCAAGATAAGAACCATGAAACAGCTTGTCATGAAAACCAATGCTCAGGAATTCATGTTCAAGCTTTCCTTATTTTCTGTTTGCTGGGGTGCTGATGATGTTCTTGGGGTTTCCACACTCACACAAATGGTCTCTGAATTTCCCTGGGCCATGATGCTTGCCTGCACATCTTCATTCTCTGGCTTCTCCACCATCAATGCAGACGAGACAATAATTTCTCCTTCAGAAAGCTACAATCAGACAAGCATGCATGCATGTCTTTGAAAGCTCAACTATGGTTCACAGATCGAATATGGAAGTCTTATAATTTGAGTTCTTATTTTAATTATAATTATAATTATAATGAAATCAAAAGAAATGTATTAAACAATGTAATTAATTTCAATTTTTTTATGAATAAGGAATGCATATATCTATGTTTGGTATTGTTCATATAATGCATTTGATTAAATAATATATGATATAATTTTTTTGAAAGTTATAGAATTCATTCTAAAAAGATAACAATTTATTTATTTATTTATTTATTTTTTCATTTGGTTAATTTTTTGTATTCACTAGACTTAAAAATTGTGGCTTCAAGTGTCAACAAAATGTGCAGGAAATTTTCAAGCAAGAAAACATGTTAAATTATATATAAAATTTTAAATATTTATTTTCTGCATTTTTAGTTTTTTATCAAAATATTTATGCATAATTACATATGCATGTGAATAATCAGCACCACCATGAAATTGATCATAATTTGAATTATTCAATATTTTTTTCTTAAATTTATTTTATTTATATTTTATATTTTAAAAATAGAAAAAATATAACTGTGAATCTTATGTTCAAAAAAGGTACCCTGATTATTAATATGCCTTAATAAATAATAGATGATTATTAATTTTTTGGTTAGTCAAATAATAGCCTAATTGCTTGATATTGAGTTTTCAAAATGTAATAATTTACTGGGATGACTTGATTATCATCTAGGCAGGTTACCAATCTTAAAACATTAAACATCTTTACAATAGCAACATTAAAAGCAGAAAATAAAATTTATTTCTAAAAAACACTTATAAATTGATTATTTCATAATCTACCCTTATGAATAATGGAAAATTGTTACTAAAAAATATTGATAACCTAATCAACACATGAATTTTTAAAATCTTGATAACCTCATTGGCCACCAATGTTTTTATAAAACAAACCTAGCCAACATTTATGAAACAAGGGGTGTGTCACACTATGGTGGCCTTGCCATTTATATATATAAAAAAATCTTAAGGCAAAAAGAAAAATTATGGAAACTCAAATATTTCACCATGCAAAACTATATATCTTCAAAAAATTGTCTAAAAAAACCAAAATCCTTCAAGATATTATAACTCTATAGCTAATCTCAAGTTTCAACACAAGCCAAAATATCATCTTTCAAAAGTCCTCATATAAAACTAGACTTAGTATCTAGGGGCCAAAATCCCTTAAGGTACTATTATAGTCTATAATGCATCTAAACCCAATATCCTTGCCTTGGTAGGCAAGGCCCAAAAAAACCAATAACCAACTAATAACATCAATAATCCATCACATTGATCGGCCTCCCACAACCCAAGCCAAAGCAACTCTCCGTGTGTATGAAACCGTCTATTAACGAACCTCCTTTGTGAATATTCTCCTGTCCTTGATTGCGTGTGAAAAGTGCCTTGCGAAAAGCGCACTTCGTCTGAGAGCGTGTGTGAAAAGAGCTGTGCAAAGCGCATATCGTCCGAGAGTGTGTGTGTGTGTGTGTTTTTTGGTCCGTGATGTGTTTCGCGAGTGCTGTTGTCTTTGCGGGTGTTGCGAGAGAGAGAGGGGTCAGCCGGGGCTCCGAAGTACGTTTGTGCTGGGAGTATGTGAGGAAGGAGAGAGAGAAAGAGAGGGAGAGAGAGAGAGAGAGAGGGCGGTGGGGGATTTGGGGTTGGAGAGCCAGTTTGGTAAGTCAGGTGCTACCTACGCAACACAGTATGTGGCAAGGTATTGACAGGAAGTGGGAGCCGTGGTTATTATGATGGCTATGGCTGGTGAAGGAATTGGTAGGCGGGAGAGGGAGGCCGTGCGTGTGACAGTGGAAACTTCTCCTCTTCGTGGATTGCCAATCCCTGTTTGTAAGATTCAATGCATCGCCGTTGCAAAGAGAGAGGAGAGTGGTCCTTCCTGGTTGTACCTGGGTACCGACAATGGTCACCTGTTGCTTTACTGTCTTTCCTCTTCGCCGTCGACATCATCGTCATCTACTGTTGTTTCTGGTGGCGGTGGCGGTGGCGGTGTTGTTTCCGGTTTTAGTCCTGTTCCGCGGTCTTCCTCTTCTTCACTGCAAGATCTTGAATTGGGATCGTCCTCGCCTAGTCTTCAGTCTGGTTCTTCTGGTGTCAAATCTGGTAAGGGAGTGGGAAACGCGGATCCGGGATCTGACTCCGGTGGGTCCTTGAATTCCTCCAACGGCATTGCCGCATCTCCCTCCCCGCAGAGGCGATCACAAACCCTAGGTTCTGGATCGCCGATCCCGTCTCCAAGCGTGGGGAGTTATGCTGCCTCGTCGCGGTCCGGGACTAATATGGTGCTCACAAAGCGACGAATCATGGGGAAGACGGCAATTGAATCGCTGTGTGCCCTTCCCGAGGTGGGACGGATTGCTCTCTTCTTTGATGGGCAGATATTGTTGCTTGACATGCGGACGTTAGGGTCGCTGGAGCGGCTGCCAGCAACAAAAGGCGCATCCGCTTTGGCACGGGCGATGTTTTCCTCCAATGCAGTCGCTTCTCTGGGATCCATGGCTGTATCTCCAAGCAAGCCTTTGCTAGAATCAGAGGAAGAGGAGGTTGTTGTCGACAGGGCAATTGTGCCTGCAAAACCTCCTAGCAAGATTGGTGGACTTGGTGCTTTGGTTGGAAGGGGTAGTAGTGCAGCAGGTGACACATCCAAGACTACTACTACTACTGGACTTGTTGGGAAATTGGGAGAAGCCTTTAGCCGACGAGCCTCACTATTGGAAGGTTCTGCCATGCCAAAAGATGCAAACAGAGTTCCATCCACGCAAGGTGAAAGTTTAGGGAAATTGGCAATTGCAGTACGAAAGAAGCTCTTGGTATATGAGGTACATGCAGTTGAAACACCTCAGCCTGAGAGGAATGGTGAAGAGGAACGCAGGGTAAGGGTGGGATGGGATGACTCGGTCGCAGTGTCAGCATTCAAAGTTAGAGAAATGGTATGCATGGAGGGTATAGTAACCATGACTTGGCTCAAAAATGTAATCATAGCTGGAACCCTACAGGAGTATATACTCTTCTCTCTGAGTAGTGGCCAAGCCACTGTCCTCTTCTCTCTCCCACAAGATCTTCCTTGGCCACCTCTATTAAAACTTTTCCCGAAAGATCTTGAAGTTCTTCTTGTGATAGACAATGTAGGCATTTTGGTGAATACTGAGGGACAGCCAACTGCTGGCAGTTTGCTATTCAGTGTTGTACCGGATGCTATTGGACAAACCCCACCTTATGTAGTTGTAGTAAAGCAGGGACGTGTTGAGCTTCATCACCGCAAGACTGGGGGAAAAGTTCAATCTCTTGATTTTACAACCACAGGCAATGGACGGTTTCTTGTGGCAGATGATGATGCAGGCTCATTTGTTGTCATTGCAAATGCTACAAAGGTTGGTCCCTACATGAACTCTGGAGATTTCTGAAGAACCCAGAATTTGTATTTGTTTTTTGCATTACTTATTTGCCATTTAGCACATCCCTTTTTGTCTTCCGCAAAGAGGTGAATGTCCTTCAGCATTGCAGCAGATTCTGACCGCTCTTGTGGCTTTAGTGGCTGGTTTTCTAGTTTGCATTTTTTACATTGGCAGGTTTATTTGGGGGCAGGGATTCTGGCAATAGTGAGCTGATATTCAGTGAAACATCTTCTTACATGCAGGTATGGTGTCTGCAACAAGTGCCACTAGATGAACAATTGCGTGACCTGTTGAAGCAAAGGCAGATCAGTGAGGCTGTTCGGCTGGCAGAGGAGAGTGTGGCAGATGGAGGTGGGGATGTTGCCAAAGAAAGGTTAGCTGTGGTACATGCAGAGGCAGGATTCCTTCTACTGTTCGATTTGCAGTTTGAGGAAGCAATGGACCATTTTCTGCAGTCAGATGTCTTCCAACCATCAGAGCTGTTTCCATTCTTCCCCTCCTTCACATCACGCTGGCGTAACTTGGTGGGTTCCTTTTTCATTTCGTCTATGTGCCTGTTTTCTTCCTGGGGACACATTTGATCCTATGTCGAAGGCTTGCAGTGCTAGTACTGATGCTGTAATCACACTGAGTGCAGTTGCCTCGGAAGCGCTACTGGGGTTTACATCCTCCCCCACAGTCGATACAGACAGTAATAGAGAGTGGGTTACTGGCAGTCCAAAGTGGGTTGCTGGTCTTGGCAAATGCTGGAAATGACTTGGATCTGCTGGCAAGAGGTCCATCCTCAAAAAGTGCGCTAGCTGACCACTTTCTTCTTTCAGCAATGCGCAGCTTTGCTCGGTTTGTGACTTATGCAACCTAAATCTGTTGTTTGAACTTTGTGAATTCTTGATTGCATAACCTCAATGAACATGTTTTAATATGGTACAATTCTTTCAAAACTCAAGGATGAACAATGTTAGAGAAGTGCAAAGATACTCGTAAACTAGCTTTGAATGTTTTCTTCTTATTCTGTGGAAATTAGTACGCATGTCATTGTTGTTCCTCCCTGAACTTCGATGGCATAATCTCAGAGTTTACCCACCAGGGTGCTGAAGCTCACTTGGAATCTAAAGATAAGATTCCCACAGTTGCCATGCTGACAAACTTTACCAAACTCCAAGGGACAATGCAATTGTCACAGGAAATTATAAGAAACATATGTAGTTGGAGTTGGTGTAGCTGTGACTTTGGCCCTATCAGATTTGGTTGTAAGCTAGCCCCTTGTGTTGGAGATGAACAGTATCGGTACATGGTTATGATCAATTGCAGCATCACAGTTTGTTTTGGTTGCTAGTCATCTCATCTCAACACAGCTTCATGTTATGCAATTTGTTACACATCTGTGGTCTAAGCTTTTGCTGTTCATCAGGTATTTATCCATTGCTCGGGATAAGGAGATGAAGCCGGGTGTGAAGGAGGGGGTTGACACACTGCTACTGAAGCTTTATGCACAGCTTGAAAACACTGAACAGTTGAAACTATTGACAGCTTCACCCAACAGTTGTGTTCTGGTATGTGTTCAACCACACAGAGATAGAGAGAGCATTGTCAGCCTCTATTTTTGTGTTTACTGTTGGTTTTGTTACATGATTGTTAGTTAATATAGTGGCTAAGTCACATTTCCCATCAACTTTCACTATAGATTGTGAATGTGACTATTGGTTAGTATTAAAGTGTGTGGGCCAACACACACAGACAGGTACTGAGGGTCTTCTGTAGATAGCACCATCACACCTTGTTGTAGATAAGAGAGCTTCAAAAGGGGGCCAAATGGAGCTCCGTATCCACTGTCATGGATGGCAGGGAACCTATCTATGTAGAGGGGAATTGAAAAGACTATTAAAGGTGGCCCAGGCGCACATAGCTCAAACTCGATGCATGCTGGGCTGTGCGGGATGGTGGGCAGCAAACAAAGCCTGCTCTAGAGTGGATGCATGTTGCGAAGGTGCTGGGCACACACAAAGCTGCTGGAGGATGACATCCTTGGATGACAAGAGGCTGCTTGCCTGGGCGGATGCAGGAGGAGGTTGAGACTACTCTCAAAGCAGCTGCCCAACTTCACCCCTTGGCCTTGCTGTATGAATCCAAGGGCCTCTACACATCTGCTTTGGAAGTCTGGAGGACCTTGGCACTCAACGATTTTCGAGGATTTTCCTCATTGCAGACTAGCAGGACAGGTTTGAGCATGAAGGCAGTTGAGCCTCAGCAAATGGTTGCAGAGGAAGCAGCACGGCTCCTGGAGGCCTCTTCTGATAGCAGCCTCGTCTTACAGCACGTGGGTTGGGTAAGCTTTGAACTGAAACCAGTTTCCAGAAGCTGTCTTACAAGTTGTTCAAGCTGGATTGCTGTCGTATGTTAGAGGTGCTGATTTTACAAGTGAAAGTTAGATAAATTATGCTTTTTGACTTGGTTAACATTCAACAGATTCTGGCTACTGTCTCTGTCAAATGGGCTTGATTTCATTTGGCTTGAAAGATAATGTGTTTGTTATTTGAGTGAGGGTATAGATATTGCGTTTAGACCAAGGGTTGGCTCTAAGAGTGCTGACATCATCAAAACGATCTCAACCACTTCCGCCAGGTGTGTGGTTGTGATCACCCACCAGTATTTGTACTAATTGTGAACTGGATTGAAGAACTCACTGTTTCTGCATATTTTTCTGCCACTGTCTCTGGAATTCTTCAGTTGATCAGTGTGCAAGTAGTTTGTTGCCATGACATTGGGTCCATTTTTGTGTTATATATGGACCTGTTCTTGAGCTGATAGGCCTCTAATTGTATGGTGCTTCGGGTATCTTCAGGTGATGTTCTCACGTTTTTGGATGATGATGGTGGACTAGTACGACAGAGGTGACAACTCCCAACCTTTCCAACAGTTTTTTTCTATTATGTCTTGTGTTTGTGTTCTCATTATGCAGTGTTGCATAAATGTTGCATTTTGTAGCTGCTATCCATTACTGATTCTTCTCTTGCAGATATTTGCAATGGTTAGTACAAGAGCAAGGATCTGAGGACACTCTGTACCACACAGAGCTGGCAATTTCTCTTGCCAAAGCAGCTTTGGACACACGTCTTACATGCTCTTCAGGTGAAGCACATGAGAAAGGTGCAACGTTGCAAACATCAGATGCTCCTAATGAAATAGCCCATGCTGATGAAGGCAGTAGCTTCAGAAAGGAGCATAACAAGAAAATAACTCAAAAACATCAGCTGCCCCCAGCAGATGCCATGGGTGTGCTGCCGAGAGCAGCATCCATGAATCATGGAGTCATAAGAGAAATGTTGCAAACATTTTTGGCAGCCTCAGATAAGTATGATGCTGAAGCAGTTCTTGCTTCTATTCAGGAGTCTGAACTGTGGCGAGAACATGTGAGTTCTTTGCACTGGATTTCTGTTCACCTTGGCATCTAACCAATTAGGGATGTTACACTTTTTTTCATTTTCCAAAGTTGCACAAGCTTATTTGATATTGCCTGTTCATGTCTTTTGCAGGTAATATTGTATAAAAAATTGGGTGATGAGATGGCAGCGCTTCGCACTCTTGCTTTGTGAGTTAGAATTTCAAAGTTTAACAGCTTGCTTTCCTCATCTGAGCCTGGGAGGTAGTCCATGTTACTGATATTTGCTGTTAAAGCAGATGCATATATGACAAAGATTGGTTGGGAATATAAAAGATTAGGATGCTGTGATCTGGGTTAGCCTTCTAATGAGAATTGCCTGTTTCCTGGGACAATGTGATTGAACATCTTGTGTTTTGTGTGTCAGGAAGCTGGAGGACAGTGAAGCTGCTGAACATTACTGTGCTGAACTCGGGAGACCAGAAGTTTACATGCAGTGAGTAGCATGCCTTCTTTCTTGGTGTCTGGATGCTCAAAGTTTTATAAACTTCCTGGATGCTCAGAGTTTTATGAACTTCATAACATCTCTTGGTAGTATGTGATGAATGCATGTGGTATGTTTTAGTGATCTTATATTGATTGCAGAAATCAGGCAATTCATGACCCTGTTGTGCCTAACTCAAACTTGTGTGCCAACTATGTCCATATGTTCTTGTTTGTGCAGACTATTGGACATGTATTTAAAACCTGGAGAAGGAAGAGAACCAATGCACGGAGCTGCAGTGCGGCTTCTCCACTGCCATGGCGCATCTCTTGACCCTTTACAAGTCCTTGAGGTTTGTTTTCAGAACATTGCCAACTCTTTGTCAGCAATTTCCATTAGGTGCCTGAGGGTGCGCATGCAATGTACTACCAATCTGATAGCTGTTATTTGACTTCTCCATCCTCTCCCACTATTCATAAAGAAGTTGACTATTCAAATGCAGCTACCAGTCTTATCCTGAGAAGATGTAGTTTAAACGTCAAGTATTCCCTTTCAAAAATTGAAACAATCTGACGGGTTTGATTCCTGGATCAAACAGGCATTGTCTGCAGATATGCCGCTTCCATTGGCTTCTCAGACAATTGCTCGCATGATGCGTGCTCGGGTTCACCGCCATCGTCAAGGCGAGGTTTTTCATCTTGTCCCTATATGAACATGTTTTCATTCATCTTATGTCATTCCCTCTTATAAGTAGAATTCCCTCCCTCATCCTGGTAGTGGGAGTCAAGTGATGTCACATTACCAATACTGGTTTCTGTATTGTCTTATGGATTACTGGGCATAGATTGTGAAAAATCTAGAAAGACATATCAATCTGGAAGCAAGAGTTTCACGAGTAGAGGAGCGTTCTCGCCATGTGTGCATCACTAATGAGACTGCCTGTGCTAACTGCCGGGCCCGCATTGGGACAAAGCTGTTTGCACTATACCCTAATGACTGCGTTGTCTGCTACAAGGTTCTCCCTTCACCTTAATAATATTTTGTGGCAAGTTAACAGTTCTTGTTTTCAGCTTTTGCAACAGTCTGCAAGGTGCTCTATTTGAACCCTTTCATTTCCTACAGACTAATGCCTTATGGTGGTGTTCATACAGTGTTCGCGTCTATTTGGAGAGCAAATATGTCCTGTCACAGGGCAAGACTTTGAGAAAGATCCTATATCCAGGCCTCCTCTGTATTTAACCAGATCTAACAGCACATTGACATAGTCATCATGGCTGCCATTTCATATGCTCTAGTTACGTTTGCTTCTTCAACAGGATGGCAGATCTCCCACTAGCTCCTTTGCACCACTCTCTTTATTGTCTCTCGCACTGTTACAGGTTTGCAGTTACAGTTCACCTTCCCTCTGTTTTGATACTTTCAGCTCAAAAATCCCAAAGCTCAGGTTTGCAACCTTTCTCAAAAACTTTATAATTAGAACAGTTCACAACCCTATTTTCCAAATTAAGCAAACAAATGCAATTTTTCTCTGCACAGTTATGGACATGAGTGGCAAGTCGTTTGTGAGGTGTACTCCCATCTAGAGCCCTTTGTCCTACATTGGATACTAAATTTGTCTTAGGTGGTAACTTTGATAAAACAATTTTGAGAACTTCTGAGTTCTAGTAGTATGGCTTTATGACTAGCTTTTAACGATACCTTTTGGAGAACAACCTGAGAGTTAGCTGGTTTCAGAGGATTCTAATTTGATAGCGTTTTTTTCAGCTCTCATCAAGTGAGGATGCGAGGTTCAAGTTGCCATGACTTCCCTTTGACTTGTGTTGAAAACTGCTATTCCCTATCTTGAATGCCTCTGTCAAAAGTTGGTAAGAAATTGAGAGCTTCCAAGTTTTTATTTGCATTGGCCAGTGCATATATTTCCATACTACCTAGTGACATGGAAATAGTCTTTATTTGGTTCCCATAAGTACATCTCTCAGTTTTCTCCAAAATTGCTCCAACATGATGAGACTGACAATTGGTTGCAATTTTTTAAAACCATCTTTGCAGGAAAGTACAGGCTATTTTGGCAATGTGCTTTGGATTGCTTTTCTTGGCCTTGAGTATCTCTACAAATGCAGAATGAGAAAAAATTAAGGTTTTGAACTCACCTTGCTGAATTGGCTTACTACTGATTCTATTTTTAAAGCTATAGGAAATACAATAAGGTTGTTTGCCATTTGTCATAAAATAATAACAGTGGAAAACTTTGACCAGGGTGATCTATTATAGCTTGATTTTATTTTGGTTTAATTCACTGGTCCTCTCTATCTCATAATTTTGTGTTGAATTTCATCGTGTTGAATTTCATCAAATTGAAACAGACACAGAAGCTACACCTAAACCCAAAGAAGGAAAAAGAACTTAAAATTGGGGTTATGTTCAATTGTTACACATGATCATGTGTTTTTTGTAGTGTTCCAAAAGCACACCCTTTCACATGTTTCATTTGCAGCAAGATGTTACATTCATTGTTGGTCTACATTTCAGGAATTACCCCCATTGAACTTTACTTGACCTAAACCATGAGGTCAACATTATCATAAGTCTAAACATGTGTAGGTCACACATGTAGATCATGAGGTACATATGTAGTTCATGAGGTGTGAAGAGCAAGAGGCAGTTTAGGCTTGTAAAGCATCATTTGCATCTAGTGCTAAGTCAAAGAGAAGTCATTGTTAGATTTTAGTGATTTTTGGGTGCATTCACATATGTAGTGATAGGTAACATTACCACCATGTGTCATCCTTGTTGACAAGCAGTTTTGTTGGCTTTTGTGGTAGCTAACATTCAGGTCTAAACTAACTTCTAAGTTTTATGGTCATAACTCAATGTTATGTAAAGAGGCCAAAAACTGCACTATAACTCAATGTTCCAAGTGCATTCCATACAGGGGAAGGGTCTGTAGTAAATATTGGCCTTCCTTTGAAGGTAAAGAGCTTTTCGAATGTAGCATGCATATTTGAAAGCACCTTGCCTCGCAGAAGAAATTGAAGATTGAGGGGAAAAAAAAAAAAGGGATCTTACAAAAGTGTTTAGGTACCTTTTATCTGAAAAGAGGGTACCTTACACTGTTTTGTAGGGTTCCCAAATTTGAAAATATTCTTTATACAGGAGAAGGAACAATGTTTTGGCACTTGCTGGATTTTGGGGGCTGTCCTTGGGCTATATGGCCCTAGGCCAATAGGCCCTGAAATCCAGGAAGAGCCTCAAAGCTGTTCCTTACTCTATACATAACTTCTCAATCTCTGAATTCACTTTGGAGGGCAATAAAATGTCCCACTATATGCACTAACATCATCAGCAACACCAGAACTATGAGTGGGCTCACAGATAGTACATACAATAATGTGTGAATAATAATTCTTCTCTAGCTAAATTCTTTTCTCTTTCTAGCTGAAAGTAAAAAATGATACATCCCCAAGTGACGGTTTGTGCCTCAGCATTTCAAACATATACACAAAAGAAGGTCAAGCTTCACAAAATTTGTTTAAATTTTTTTTAAAGTCTCATAATTTTATCAACTTATAAGGAAATTAGGATGTACAGGAGAAACACCACACAGATTGGGATCTAAGAAAACATATCAAATTCCACAGTGGTGGAGAACACTAGTTGCAGCCTGAAGAGTGTTGTATGAATTTCTGTCTTCTTCACATGAAGAGCTAGTCTCCACCACAATTAGCAGGAGCAAAACCAATTCGAGAGTTTGCGAGATCGTACTGGATCTGGAAGTTCTGTTGCTGGATGTTGCCGATGATACTCAGCCCTCCTTCGTCATTC
>Ga0116231_10011222_pt1 | contig 13922 bp, 9 predicted proteins | sample S1TSphgellanicum_2_FD_89695 | JGI IMG/M metagenome (GOLD analysis project Ga0116231, IMG submission 89695) | Host-associated microbial communities from peat moss isolated from Minnesota, USA - S1T2_Fd - Sphagnum magellanicum MG | ecosystem: Host-associated > Plants > Peat moss > Unclassified... | reverse complement strand
TCCCCAAAAAGAAACAACAGGCACAAAAAAAAAAAAAAAACCAAACGAAAAAAGAGAAAAAAAAAAAAAAAAAAACCAATATTCTCCTATTTTTGGCTACTAGGTACCTACTTGAAGAAAACAAATACAGGTATAGAAATAAATCCAGCTATAGATTTTTGTTCCATTTCGATCTAATTATTTTTGGCTATTGAAAAATCTCAAAAAAAAGCACTTAAAAACAATGTTTTGCCAACTATAGCTTGTAGGCTGCCAAAAAACACAAAAGAGAAAAAAAACAAAAGGCAAGGTCTTTAGACCGGTTGCTTGTCAAAGGCGATGGCTACATGCCTCACAAGGACACGAAGAAGAAGAAGGAGAAGGAGAAGAAGGAGCGAGGTGCTTTCTATGCCAAAGCAAGCTTTGATGTTGCATGAACATGAACAAGACATGAACAAGAAAAGAAAATACTTGTGAGCTCACCCAACACGTCAACGCCGATAAAGTCTAGAGATCACCTAACAGCAGAAGAAGAAGAAGAAGAAGAAGAAGAAGCAGCAGCAGCAGCAGCAGAAGAAGAAGAAAAGAAAGAAAGAAGTAGAGAGAGGAATTTAGTCAAGTGACTAATTCAAGCAACAAAACAAAGTGGGGAGAGCTCCTCCTAGTGCTTCTTCTACTTGTGATCTCGACCTTGGAGTTTTCAGTTCTGGGAATTGAGAATCTAAAGCTGGGAGCAGCTTCATAGTTTGTTATGTGAATTCTCTGAGATTAGTGCAAGAGGAGCTTGATGAGCTTGAGACTTGAGAGTTTAATTTCAGCTGAAAAATATCTGATATCTCTTCCAGATGATGGGTTTTTTTTTTAGAGAAGCTCATGATCATGAGAGCTGGAGGAAGAGTTCCTGATTAGTTGATTCTTTTGTTAAATTTTGGATATCAAAGTTTTGTAGGGGTTTAGAGATCAGCGGAGCTTGAAAGATTATCAGACTAGCTCTAGCTAGATCATATATAGCTCATGTCTGCTTGAGCTGCGGCGTCATGCAGCTTGATCTAGAGGTGTTAAGGTGGAATATTAGGTGATTGAACTGCTGCAGGAGTTCCGATCTTTGACTGCAAGTTACATGTAGTTTTTTAGCAGTAGCTGAGGATCAGCTGAAGGTCAGTTGAAGATCAGACTGCAGGAGTTTGAATCTTCATGCAGCTAGCTCAGATGGGTAATTCTCGAACGGTATGATCTACAGGTTCGCAATAACTGAAAGAGGCAAAGAATTAGAAGAAGAAGAAGACGACGAAGAAGAAGTGCGCACAGAAAAAGATTGAAAGAAGAAGAAGAAGAAGAAGTGACGATAAAGATCATGACGGCTCCAAACGGATCAGTAGTCCAGCAGGAGGTACCAGCGGAGGAGGAGACACAGCATGACGACGTTGAGGCGGCGTCTGCAGACGTTGTTATACAGAAGCTGCAGCAATCGGTTGCAGTCAGCTTGAAAAGGTCCAGAAATGTGTTATCAACCCCCGCCGGAGCAGCAGCAGCTCCAGCTCCAGCAGCGGCGTATTTGCAGTCGATCAAGGTGGGATTCTTCAAGGATGGAGCTGCACGCGGCACAGGCTTCATGAGCATCACAAGTCTGGTACTGGCGGCGTTCCTTTTGTTTGGAAGCGGAGGTCTTGTGGGAGTTCTCACCAGTTTTCAAAGCTTCACCTACTTCACAAACCCTGCAGGATTTCTCAAGACATCCTTCTCTCCCCCTACTAATTCCAACTTCTCGCAGCTGCGGCAGTCCACGAATCTCCATGATCTGCAGCTGCTAGTTCCGCTTGAAACCACCTCTGCTGCAGCTGGTCCTCAGCAACAGCACCCGACAGCCAGTATTCACAACACGGCCTCGACGACCTCGACCGATCCTGTTGAAGCTCATGATGCTACTGATACTGATGATGATGATGAGGCTGATGATGATACGACTGATGAAGCTCGTGATGAAGCTTTGGTTTCTAGTAATTCTTCGCTGGCAGAAGATGAGAGGACCACGAATATTAAGAAGTATGCTCAAGAACAACGTCAGAATCCTGATCATCAAGCAGAGCAAGCTGCAGCTGTGATCAATCACCGGCAGCTTGCAATAACAACTTCCGTCTTGTTCCATAACATGGAAGATGAAGAGCTTATGTACAAAGCATCCATGATGAAGACGACGACGACGACGGCTGCTGCTACTGCTGCTGAGGCTCATACTGGGACCATGCTGCAGGAGGAAGCTAAGATTGCTTTCCTTTTCTTGACTCGTGGAGCTTTGCCGCTGGGAGCTCTTTGGGATGCATACTTCGAAGGACACGAAGGAAGATACTCCATTTATGTTCATGCGCATCCCAATTTCTTGGAGGATCCCACAATCTCTTCCTCTTCTGTCTTCTTCCGCCGCTACATTCCCAGCAAGGTAAATGAGAGACACTGATCAGTCACAATAGGCATGATGCTCCCCACACAAACCTCATGATCCTTTCCAAAATCTTATTCCAACTTCTCCTGAGAGCTGACTATTGATCATCTCCTTCCAAAAATCTTCTCAACTTCCTTCAAACTCCCTGCAAGTCCCCTTGAGCTGAACAGGAAGATCATCCTTTCTTCAATGTCTTGCTATTCTTCTTCTTCTCAACTTCCTTCAAATTCCCCAATGAGTCCCTGGAGGAAATCAGGCTTTGCAATTCTTCTTCTTCTTCTTCTTCCAAACTCCCCAAACAGTCCTACCAGATCTGGACTTTGAATTCTTCTTCTTGAAGTTCTTGAATTTGGCAAAGTAACTCTCCTTCAAGGGTTGAAGTTCTTCACATTTTCTAGCTCCTTCAAGTTGTTCCTGATCTTTTTTTTCTTTTTTTTTTTGCAAGCTTTCTGGTTTGAATAGAAATGGAAGTTTATTTGTTGATTTTGCAAAGTCAATTTGTTCTTTTTCATTGTTTCATGATCATCCAACCATCAACATTCAAAGTTTCAACCACCAATCAAAGTTCATGATCAATTGGGTTCATGCACAAATTATCCAACATCAACTTTGATTGTGAATGGATTGATTGTTAGCTCACTTATTCATGAATTCTGCAATTAAACAATCAACCATCAATCAATACCCATAAACAAATTTGCAATTTCACTTTGGTGTATGTACATATGTAGGTTATTCCACTCTTCTTCGATACAAAATCAATCATTCACAAGCTTTTTATTTTTGCAACTTTGATTGAATCATCAAGTTGTTGGTCGGTTTTGTTTTTGTTTGTGTACTGCATATGCTTCATGGTTTTTTAACTGCCGAAGAACACAACCCATTTTGGGGAAATTCAGTGCTAATGGAGTTTTCTGTGAAAACAGGTAGTGCGATGGGGTGAAATCAATGTGTTCGATGCAGAGAGGCGATTGTTGGCCAATGCTCTCCTTGATCCACAAAATGAGAGATTTGTACTCTTGTCCGAGTCTTGCATACCCATCACCAATTTCTCTTGGGCTTATGACTACATTATCAAATCACAACATAGCTTTGTAAATTGCTTTGATGATGCGGGGCGAGGTGGTCGAGGACGATACCTCAGAATTAGACACCGACAAAAGCTTGGGCCTGAAGTAACCCTAAAGCAATGGAGGAAAGGAAGCCAATGGTTTGAAATGTCACGTGAGCTTGCACTTCTTGTTGTATCTGACACCAAGTACTATCCCAAGTTCAGGGACATCCTTTGTGGCGAACGTGGACATTGTTACATAGATGAGCATTATCTTCCCACCATGCTTAACATATTGGCACCTTCAAAGCTAGCAAATCGAACCTTGACATATTTGTTTTTTCCTCGGCATGGTACTGGGGCACATCCTTTTGAGTGGCAGGCTGAAATGATCACCCAAGAAAATATTAGAAGGTTGAAGGAAGGCCACAATTGTACTTATAATGGAGAAAAACTCCACTCTGGTTGTCATTTATTTGCAAGGAAATTCAGTGCCACCACATTGGAGCCCCTTCTTAGGCTTGCTCCTACTATCCTTTGGAGGGATGAATTAGACTAAAAAGGATGAAGAGGACAATTCCATAGGTAGTCCAATAGACTCCCCATTTGATGAGTCTTTTGTTTGTACATGTAGAAAATGCACAGGTACCTGTCTTTCATAGCCAGCCGAGCTCTCAAAAGAGTGTGAAAGTGACCACTGATATAAATTGTTTGCAAAACAACTTGAATACGGATGGGACCCAAGTTGCCCATTATCAAAGGAGGCTCTTTTTTCACACAACAACCATATGGGTGGTGGTATATATTTTTCATTGTTTTTAAGAAGTTGCACAAATGCAAATGACCAACGTTTTCATGTTTGGCCAGACCTTGGTAAGGTTATCAAATGACTCAGTTCTTGATGAGGATGAGATTTTCAGGTTCATCCCATCTTATGGAGAGAGAGGCGGAGAGACACAGAGTTTGTGTGTGTGCGCACATGCACGTGCGTGCGCGCATGCGTGTGTGTGTGTGTGTGAGAGAGAGAGAGAGAGAGAGAGAGAGAGAGAGAGAGAGAGAGAGCAACAATTGCTAAAAATGTGAGAAAACATACAATTTGAATTGGTCATAGTGATTGCTGCATTCGCAATTTTGATTTGGCACAAGGGACCAGTCTCAAGAAAAATGACTTCCCTTGAGCTCTTTGACGTTGTGACTTCCCCTGCAAAAAATTATACAAAAAGAAAATCTCATTACAGTCAAGCTCTTGCTATTAGCTTTCATCGCAATTTCAAGACTGAATTCTTCTCATGCACAACAAGGTTATGTAAGGTAGAAGAACAACCACAATTAACTCATTCATGATAATCACATGTCATTTAATGACTTATACTTCTAATTAAGCCAGAGTAATCAAGGTAAACATGTTCACCTTACGCTTATTAGTTGGAGTGGTCCTTTTCCAACAGAGGATTGATCGGTGACGACGGGGTTCTAACCTCCTCCTGATTATTAGTTTTCAAAGACACCAGCCCAATCAATCAGATGACAAAAATGATAATACTAACCAATGCATGCTAGTCTTGTTGCCGCATATGATTTAGGGTTTAGGGTTTTTGCAGGAATTATTGTCCAATTTGGAATTCCAACAATGAAATGAGGTTCGATACTTTGATCATGACAAACACTATTTGCAGTTTGGAAATTTGCAATACTTTGCTAAATGGGAAGTTTTTTGCAGCACTTACGAATTCCGTCTTTCAGCTCTTGATGATGTAAGGGCAGCAACTACCCCACCCATTGTTGTTGTTGTTGTTGTTGTTGTTGTTGTTGGCTTCATCCCATTTTGCGAGTTTGATCTCTTGCGTAACTTTTGATTTGCATCCAACTTTTGCAACTGCCGCCTTTTATGCTGCTGCTTCATCAAATTTGTGACTCGATCACCATCCTTTGAAGCTTCTTCCTTTGAGGCTTGCCACTCAGTGGCATGCTCAATTCCAATGCCCCTCCTCCTGCTGCTGCTGCTGGGACCTCTTTCCTCGACTACCCCAGCTGTTGTTAAGTTCCCCTCTATGGCCATACCCATGAGGAGCTTGTTGTCTTTTGAGTCTTTTGAAGAGGGGGGTAATTGTGAGTTGTTGAATTTTACTAGGTTGATTTGAAGCTCTACAGGACAATTGAGCACCATTTGGAAAGCATGGCAAACCCGACTCCTTAACCTCTCTGCCTTTGTTTTGTGCTCCAGCTGCTGAAACTCCAATTTGGCAATGGCATGAGTTTCATCTGGCCAAACCCACAAGTAACCTGTCAATCAAAAATGGGCATTTGAACAATGATGTTTTCCTTTAAAATAAGAAAAGAACAGCATTTTCTGATGGTAATAAATCACTAAAAAAGAGCAAAACACAAGTCTTCCCAAAAGGGTCGATTTGCAAAGAAGAATGCCTTACCATTGGCAACACTCAAAGCACGTAAGTTGGCATGAGAATGTAGGAACTTTCGCAGTGCATCAGAATGGATGAATTGAAGGACCCGATTCCAAACATTCTTCCGACCTTGACGGTTAAGCCTGTGAAACCCACTGGAGTACACATGCTTGGAAGAAAATTCAGAGACATTATTTGACACATCATCCACTTGTGCCCAATACTGCTGGTTTGATCTATGCTTGTTGCGCTGATGGACATTTTCCAATGATGCCTTAGCAGAATGCACCTTGTCTTCTTCTGCTTGAATTCTGTCCAATGGATGAATTCTGTCCAATGGAAGTGTTTGAATTTCTGCTGAATGCACGATTGATTTTCCAGCCAATTCTGTCTCCTTGACAACAACAGCAGCCTCAAATGAAACTGGGCTATTGTAGGTGATACTCGAGTTAAAAGAAGAGGAGGGTAGAAAGGAGCGATCAGGTGCAAATTGCAGTAACGCAGCTATTAACCAAGTAGGTTGATCTCCTGCAACTCGTAACTGCTTCTCTACCTCTGATAAGACCTTCAATGCTTGACGAAGCCGTCGTAGTTCTTCCTTTCTTGCTGCAAAATTTTTAGGGTCATTTTACAGTCACTGCATTTTACTTCATTCACCTTCAGATTCAAATGCAAAGGAAGTAGGCAACAGAACTTCAAATTGGGGTGGGTAGGGTGCTTCAAATTTCATGGCCAGTTTTTGTGGATAACATTCAGGTTCATTCATTCTATCTACTTTTTTTTTTTGTGTTTCCAAAGTGGCCCAAAATCAATAATACTACTGATCATAACAACAACAACAACAACAACAATAATAATAGGAGTTGTTACTTATATAATATTCACTTACAAAAGTTCCTTTTGAAAAAGCTGTCTTCACGGATTTCAAGTTGTTGTTGCACATTGAATGTACTCCCTGCGAGAAGGTTGGTGATGAGAGTTGCCAACTGTGATGCCAATGACAATGCATCCACACCCAGATCCAATAGCTGCTGCATACCTCTCACCGTGTGCACTGTATTCGCAGATAGTGCAAAATCCAATAAATCTAACAGCTTGTTCTCTGGAATCAGCCCTGCCTGCAATGGTCTCCCAAAAAAAAAATAATTAAAAAAAGCTTTCATCACTTCTACCTTATTGCATTTTTTTGCATTGCAGAATTGGAGGAGTAGAGAGCTTCTTGGCTTACAAGCTCTCGAACCATATCTGACGAGATGGTTGTATCCAAGAGGCTTAATTGATCCAACATCACTTCTGCATCCCGGAGAGACCCATCAGCTCTTGAAGCAATAATGGAAAACGCTTCCTCATCAACAGCCAAGCTTTCCTTCACCGCAAGCCATTGAAGACGTTTGATTATATCAGACTCCTTTATTTTGCAGAACGAGAATCTTTGACACCTGCCAGGCTGGTTTCCATTGTCATTCCACAAAGAAAAGCAAGAGGATTAGGGTTAACCCAGATTTTAATTCCTTACTTTTTTCTTTCTTTTTTCTTTTCTTTTGGGGCAGAAGGGGAGGGGCGGGACGAGGGTGCTACTTCTCTCAAAGTCAAAACTTAATAAAAATTATATATATATATATGTGTGTGTGAAAATCAATTATCCTTTCCATGCTGCTCAAACCTCCAACAGTTCCAATTATTAATTCATGAACTCAATTAATTGATAATTTTTTTGGGAAAAGGTGACAATGGCACAAATCTTTATCTTAAATTTCAAATGCAAAAGTTGTTCATCTGTTGTGGCTATTTGTCAGGGACACTTGCTGAATAAGAAGTCATAATACATCACAGAGGAAAACATAATGTGGGTAATTTAGGGTTTAGGGTACCCTAGAGATTGCTGGATAAGGATTCCTACATAAACAGAGGAAAAAACATATTGTGGGTAATGGGTTTAGGGTTTAAGGTACCCTAGAGGTTGCTGAATAAGAAGTCATACATCACTGAGGAAAACAAGCAATGTGGGTAATGGGTTTAGGGTTCAGGGTTTAAGGTACCCTAAAAGCTCAAAGAAACAGACTGACTGAATAGCCATTCAAGCAAACAAAATTGATCAAACAGATTACGCATTCCAAGAGTAGAACAACACAAAGGGTGTACCTGGAAATCACTGTCAAAGGGAGCTGCTCTGATTCAGTAGTAACAAGAATGAAGACCACATTATAATTCTCATTCACAGGTGCCACCATCGGTTCTTCTTCCAAGGCTTTGAGAAACACATTCCAGACTTGGGTACTCAAAAGATTGCACCCTTCAACAATGAACACTTTGTAGTGGTGGCGGCGGCGGCGGCGGGCATATTGTGCAGGCAATGAAATTGATGATGATGGGAAGGTCATGAATTTCTTCATGCTTTTGAGATCATCAAGCACCTTGAGAAAAAATTTGTCATTATTATCCACAGCATTGATTTCCTTCATGTCAGAGTCTTGCTCTAGAATTCCCCCACTGTTGCTGCTGCTGCTATTGGTGGTTGTTGTTGTTGTTGTTGCACCACATTTGTGGCAAATCCCACATGGTCGTGCTTCCAAGTCTGAGGCAAGGCAATTGAGAGCACGGGCAAAGATTCTTGCCACTGTCGTCTTTCCAGTTCCTCGAGGTCCTGTGAAAAGATAGACAGGTGCAATTCTGTCTTTTGCAATCGCCATTGTCAACGACTTCACCACCATGCTTTGACCCACAAGCTGACTGAAATGTTCTGGTCTGTATTTTTGGCTCAAAGTCCTGTGCACTTTGTCCCTCTCTTGTTCATGTTGTTCTTCTTCTTCTTCTTCTTCTTCTTCTTTTTCAGCTTGAGTGAGTTGGATGTTGATCTTTGAGTTTTGTTTTGGCAATAAAAGTCTGCTACCATATTCAGCATTCGTCCACCGCTCCTTTTTCTTTCTTGCTCCATCTCTCATGTCTGCTTGTGAGCTATGTCTTGACCCAAGTTCATGGGGGCCAGTGGAGGCAGAGGCAGCAGCAGCAGAAGATACAGTGCTTTCAGTTCTCAAAACAAAGTTGTGGTGGCCTTGGCCTATTGTGGAGTCATTACTGCCATGGGAATTGATCATGTCTGCTGCCCTAGACTGCATTGCTTCTTCTTCTGGTAGTGTCCTCCTGACAGACTTACTGCTTTGAAGAGAAGTCTTGCTGCTTCTTTTTCTACTTTGAGCTCTTAATGGATGTGTGCGGAGGAGGAAGAGAGATGGAGATGCTGATGCAGAGTTTTTCTCTTGTAAGCGGTGGTGTGAAGATGATGAGACAACGTGAGCCATGCCAGCAGACTTCAATGCAGTCTCTCTCACATCAGCAGCTACATCGCTAAGGCGCTCCTCATCTTCTTCAGCTTGAAATAAGCTCTCAAAAGCAGCTGGATCATCACTACTACTGCTCCACAAACCACCTTCAAATGGTGGATAAGCAACATTGCTGATGAGCATCTCCTGGAGATGAGCATTGCTTGTATTCTCAGAAATCAGCCGCTTCATAAGCTCCTGTGTTGTTGTTGGTCTTCTTATTCTTCTTCTTCCCGCAGCTGCAGCATCTGTTGTTGTTGTCTCCTTATCATTCCTCCTCTTGCCAGAATTGCGGGCATGCATTCTTGCTGCTGCTCCAATTTGTGCCTCAACCTCATCCCACTTTTCAGCTGCCAGAGGTTGCACCCATTTCCCATTTGCTTCAGCTTTGCTCCTGCTTCTGTTTTTGTCTATGTTCCTCTTGGCAGCTGGTTTTTCAAAGCTTGGAGCTAAATCACCGTCTCTTCTTTCAGGGTGTCTGAGACTATTCAGTCCCAGAGGAGCGGCAGCCCTAGAGAAGAAGACCTGCGAGCCGGGAGTGGTGACAGGGTCCTGTAGAGAACCTGTAGCTTTCTGTTGCAATGCTGTGAGCTGCTGTCTCATCAGCTGCAGATGTGTCGATGCAGGTCGCCGCTTACGGTGCAAATGGTTGTGGATATGGATACAATTCGTCAAGTGCAAATGTGGGACGAAATGGGAGGACTTACTGCTGCTGGTATGATGCGCCGCCCCGTCTACTACTACGACTGGATTCTTCGAAGTCTGAGCTCCAGACTTTCCCGATCTTCTGCTGCTCATAATACTTGCAACAAAGACAGACCACCCTGCAGGTTGTTTCGGAAACTAGACGACCACAGATTACTGCAACTTCTGCTGCTGCTGCTACTGCTTCTCACATGGCAGATTAAGAGTTGTTGGGCTGAGTTGTAGCTGGGCACCATTCTTTCTCAACAAGCAGTTTCGGGAATCAGCTACAGAAAGCTCTCTCTCTCTCTCTCTCTCTCTCTCTCTCTCAAATCTGTCTCTACATTCTGCAAAAACACGCAAAATCTTCCTTCATGTTCCTGATTAGTCACCCTTGTGCCAGACTAAATGCAACCTACCATCCGAGCTTCACAGCTGAAGGAACTAGCAACAATTCAGCTCAAAACTCCTCAACCCACAAACTGCAGATACAGAAACATCTCTCTCTCTCTCTTTCTCTCTCTATCTCTGTGTCTCTGTCTCTGTCTCTCAGAGATCAGGTACAGAAATTTCTCACTCTGTCAGCAGCTACAGGAAGCTCTGTGTCTCTCTCTCATATGTGTTTCTGTGTTGCTTGATTGGTTGGTGTATGTGAAGGCAAGAGGCAAGAGAAGCAACAAGAGGTGGAATGCCAGAGCAAAGGGTACTTGGCTACTCTACTGTGATGCAAGCCTCCTTCTTCGTGTCCAGCTGATGCAAACAAAAGAAAGCTAGTGGAAAAGAAACAACAACAACAACAGCAGCAGCAGCAGCAGCAACAAAACAACAAAGGGCAAGCAGACAAGAAGCAGAAAAGAGCAAAAGAAGGTAAAAACCCCAGTGGGCAACTAACGAAGCTGCTTGCTACTTCATCAATGGGTGTTTGTCCTTTTACAATAATAGGTAGGTAGGTACGTAAGTAGGTTTGGAGATCTGTAGGTAGGTACGAAAGTAGGTTTGGAGATCTGCTACCTAGTTTATAGCCCCTGCTAATGACGCCATTCCTGGAGCTAATCAAGTTACAGTAAGTACTAAAGTACTACCACATTATTGCTTGCTTACTTACTTATTACACACGCACAATCAACAACTACTGTAAGACCAGCTCCAGCGGTGTTTAGTATGTGACCCTGCCAAATTATTTCTCATATCCAAGTTTAGTTATTTCTTTTTTTTTTTTTTTCCAATCCCACCTTAAAAAAACTAAAACTGGGATTGCAAATAGGCATATGTACTGAGTACCACCTCAGTACCACCACCACATTATTGCTTGCTTACTTTACTTATTACACACAGAGACACAATCAAACAACTAGTAGAAGAAGATCAGCTCCAACGGTGCTTAGTATGTGACCCTGCAATAATATTTCTGATATCCAAGTTTAGTTTTTTTTTTTTTTCTTTTTTACAATCCCACCTACAAACACTAAAACTGGGATTGCAAATAGGTAAGTAGGTACTTACTATCTGTTGCCACATTTTTGCTTACTTACTTCACTTATTACACACACACACACACACACATAACAACTGTAAGAACAGCTCCAGTGGTGCTTAGTAGTAGTGCCTATGTGATCCTGGCAACATATTTCTCACATCCAAGTTTAGTTTTTTTTCTTTTTTTTCCAAACCCACCCAAACAAAAAAACTAAAACTGGGATTGCAAATAGGTCGCAGGCTACTAATAGCAACCCCACCTGGACCAACCATTCTGATTGGCGAATCAGAAAGAAAGAAAGAGGGACCAGTAGTCAGGTCTGATTTATTACAATCTTTTCTGGGAAGTGTTGGGCTTTGTTGTGCCTTTAACCAGCCTCAGTAGACTGTGCAAAACTGCAGGGTCAAATCCATTCTGCTGAGCCAAACTGACATGTTTTGACTTGAAGGTTTAATTTGCAGGGTCGCACTGAGCACTGCTGGAGCTGTTCTGATTTATTCATAAAAACCACCCATTTTCATTCTCCCTACATTGTGATTGAATGCTTCATTCCAAATAAAATTCCACAAAACCCCCTCCACAAACAACCCAAAACACAAAGTCCACCAGATCATAATAACAATCATCTCTTGGGAGTCCTCTCTCTCTCTCACCCTTTAACTCTGTGTGTGTCTGTATGTGTACTCACTCAAGAGAATGAGTAGAGTGCTTTTTGTGTTGTGTGATCTTTATTTTGTTTTACATGTTTTGCAAAAAAGAACATTATTTTATATTATTCTACATGTTTGATATTTCAAGTTGAGTTGGAAACCAACATGTTTTTTCTTGAGAGCAAGAGCAAGAGAGAAAAAAAAATATCAATCAACAACATAGATTCTAATATTGAAAATGAACAATCACTTTTTTAAAAAAATCTTGAAAGAGATGAAACCAATCAAACCTTATTCAAAATCAAGTGATTATGTATAGGGATGAACATGACTAGCCACTTTTTTGGATTGAACAATGCTTGTTGAGAGTGTTTAACGTTTCACATTTTATTTTCTGACAAATTTTCTCTTTTTCCAACCAATAAGAATTGAGAGAATTTGAGATTTTTTTTGTTGCTCTAATTGAATATTCTAAATTTTCCCTATCTTCTTCTTCTTCTTCATATCATCATCATTATATTTTTCTTCTTTACCTCTTCATCATCAACATCATCATTTTCTTCTTCACTTCTTGATCACCGACATCGTCATTATCATCCTCCTCTTCTACAATTCTTCATCGTCCTCATTTTCTTCTTCTTCTACTACTTAATGACATGTTTCATTTAATGACACTCAAACTTCATACGTACATGATGAGAAACTATTGTCAAACTTCATGTACCCATTGATAAAAATCTACCTAATCAAAAACCATCTTATTACTACCATTCATTTCCACAAAAATTGTTGTTTTTAATTGAATTTAGGTCAAAAGTGACTAACCCTAACACATATGAGAATTGGCCTCCATCGACATAGCTATTAGCACATATTATATTATACCTACCTAATATAGTTATAACACAAGTGGCAAAACCAATTACTCCTACTATTGCCAAAAAAAACTATTCTTTACTTTTTTTCTAAAATTGGAAAGTGAAGTGTGAAACAACAAAACATTGTATTTATTTACTTTTGTTTGTTTGTAGCAAAGTGAAGCACAAATGACTAGGGTTGAGGGGACCTATCATTGTGAGACCCATATCATTGCACACATGCTTCTTCTATTATCACACATTGTTCCCCTACACTTTGCAAGTGTAAATCTTGGGTTCTTGAATGTAAATTAGTAATAATTCCGGATATAAGGTGTCCAAAGGTATGGTCTTGATGTGCAATCACAAGTGGGGAGTAGTAGGGTTTTGAATGCAATCACAAGTGTCATAATAAGGGGTTTTGTGTGCACTCACAAGTGTACTAAAAGGGTTTTTGAGTGCAAAGAATTGTGCAATCATAGTGTAAAAGGAAATTTCTCAGGTCGAATTATATGATTAGTTTTAAGTCATAGATCTTCACATACATATCATATTTACATATTCTGTAAATTAAGTTTCATGGCCAACACAACAATATAAGTCAGCATTAAATTTTTTTGCAAGTTTTCATCAAAATACGAAAAATCAAAATAAAAAGAGAATAGTCTGTCACAATATTTATTTATTTTCAAAAGAAATCACCAAATTTCAGGAAAAAAAAAATTGAAATTTTTTCACCAGATTTGGATTCTGATTTTAGTTTGGTAGCATGTTTTAAACTAGTTTTTATAATATTTAGACATGTAATTATTTTTTTAAAATTTAAATTTAAAAAAATTAAAAAAACCTATCACCATTTAATATTAGATCCTTCTTGGGATGCTAGTCAACAACACAACATTATGACTTTTTTAAAAAAAAATTACTGATACAAATGTTATGTACCAACTTTCACCCAAAAAAAAAAAAAAAAATTTTGAAAAAAAAAAAAAAAAAAAAAAAAACTATTATTAAAAAAATTAATAAAAAAAATAAAAAAAAAAACAAAAAATAACTTTT
>Ga0116231_10011221_pt1 | contig 13923 bp, 12 predicted proteins | sample S1TSphgellanicum_2_FD_89695 | JGI IMG/M metagenome (GOLD analysis project Ga0116231, IMG submission 89695) | Host-associated microbial communities from peat moss isolated from Minnesota, USA - S1T2_Fd - Sphagnum magellanicum MG | ecosystem: Host-associated > Plants > Peat moss > Unclassified... | reverse complement strand
CGTACAGCCCCATGTTCTTCTCAGTCCATGAAGATGTTTTGGAAATGGCAGGCTATGACATTGACTCGGGTGAGTGGTGTCCACTACCTTCACTGAAATGTCTGCCATCTTCTCCTGATCCTGGGCTTCTCAAGGAGTTTCTTGTTGCAGGAGCAGAGGGGCTCCTCTGCATCAACGTTGGTAAAGCAGCAGCTTCCGGAGCTCCCAAGCTTATAATCTGCAACCCATTGACCCAAAAAACAAGGGAGCTTCCAGCTATGAATTTTCCCAGACATCCAGTGCTGATGCACTTGATTGTTGACACGAAAAAGAATTCGTACAAGGTGATTGTTGCAGGGAGCTCTACCTTTGGCACCGAGCATCTCTCTAGAAAAACAGAAGTCTACTGCTCAGAGACTGAGTCCTGGCAAGAGACAGGAGACTTGCCTGGGCCTGATTTCGGACTTAATGAATACCAGAACGGTGCTTACAGTAATGGAGTGTTGTACTGTGTGGCACTAAGTGGTGATACTAGTGGCAAGGTGGTTCTGGCTTACCATGTGGCCAAAGGAATATGGTTACCAGAATGGTATTGCCCAATTCCAACTTTCCGAAGCAATGCCTACTTCGCAACTACTCAGATAGTGGGTTTGGGAGGATCGATCTTTGTGTTCTCTGAGCAAGAATATCTAAAGGAGGTGAAATTTTCTATTGAAAAACTTGAATTCATTGAGATGAAATCACAGAAATCACAAAAGGAAAGGTGGATGTGTAATCCTGAAATACCTGAGCATCTTGAAGGGAGCTCAGAGGGGGCAAGGGGGGCAAGAAAACAGGACCAAATGTGGTCAACCTTGATGAAAAATCATACAGATCCAAACTCATGGGAGAGGGTTCTGACTGAGAAGAAAGTAGGAAAATGGACAAATTTACTTCAGGAGCCAAAGCAAGGCAGCCGAGGACTGATGGTGTACCCTGAGCATACATGCGTGGGTCAAGGAAGTAAGAATAAGCTTTGCATTTTCAACACAGTGGAACGTTCAATGATTATCCATGACTTGGAAAGCAATTGTCGTCGAACAATTCAGACGACACCATTAAGAAAATGTAAGAAAAAGTTTCATAGTCTAAATCCATTAGCATTTACATTTACTCCAAATTTCAATGCGGCAGTGTAACCATTTTGCGATGATGATACCTATGACATGGAGGAGTGGTCTGCATGGAGAGAACATTCTAATCAACCGCAAGTTAGAGAACAGAGTCAGCACAACAAAAACTTTGACAAAACATGAACATTACTGGAAATCAGAACTGCAACCCATTAGCAAATTCAATTCAATTAAATCTTGTACAAATGACAATTTAGTACTTGAAAAACAATATATATTTCAAATGTTTGTATATAATGTAAATGACTTTTGTAAAAAGCTTATGAAAATTTGGACATGCCGTGGCTTAGAAATTTGAAAAAAATATGTTCTTCAAATTTCTATAATGCAATTGATTATCATAATTATTACATCATAGACGTTGTGTTCTCAGCATGGTATAACCGAATGATATCAATGTTGTTCTGACATCCTTATCTGCCTCCCTCTATGATCAAAGCCTTGGGAAATGTAGTCCTTCAGATAACTTGTATAGAATAGATCTTTTTTTTCCAGACTCTTTTCTAACATCAAATGCACGGACTAATTGCAACTTACATTGGGCCCAAAACCTCAAAATTCCTGTGTACTAACCTTCAAAAGTAAAAAATCAGTGGCCTTTCCCCTTCTATGCACCATTTTGCAACTCAACATTCAACCCCACAGTCCAGACCACACACCTTATTCAAAGCAGAACCTGTGCCATTTCTGTAACATAAAGATCTGATAACATCAGAAGTATGAAACCATACTCAATTATTTTACCTAGACACATCAGAGGAGATGCCCAGTTGTGTTGGTTTCTCCACACAGGACTAGCATACATGATATCATGCTAGCTGCAAATGGCTTCATCTAAATTTTCGGCCCTTCCCTTGGGTCCATCTATCCACTTGCTGCCATGTCAGGCCATGCCACCTAGACAGCCAGAGTGAACCAGCACCCACCAATGCACCATGCAGGATGGATGGTGTATGGACAGGGAAACATATTTTCATTGTGTTCTTGTCCCATAGCTAACCATGCACATGGTGGTTAGCTATGTACGAACCATGCACATGCATCTACGTACCTACCACAAAGTGCCTTACCTCATTACCTACCTACTGAGTAACTGCGTACATTCCCTACCTATTTTCTATGATACTTACCTCACTTACAGAGGCAGTGTGAGGGGAAAGTACCAAGGGTTTATAACATATGTTACCTAGGTGGAACCTTGAAAACTCAGTTGTGGTTCATCCACAACTGAGTAATAACAGGTTTCCAATGGATCTGCACTCTGGGGTGCTGGTTCATTCCAGCCCATCTAGACACCAGAAGCAGGAGGGCAGAGAAGGAACCCAAATGTTAAGCTAAAAAGTATTTTGATCAAATTTTGGACTTTTGAGCATTCAACATCAAGGACAAGGACTGCATACAGTGAATTCATAAAATTTCCAGAAACCCAAGGATTCAAAGATTGATTAACTTCTAGGCAAGATATCATCTGTTCCTTAGGAGAGACAACAAGTATAGCCCACCTATTTAAGTTACCCTCCACCACCCAGATGATGCCAATGCCAGAAGGCTTGTGCAGTTGTTGGTCTGATGTGGGTGCTATTCATGTCAGCAGTTTCCACTGTTGGACAATTGCCCAATTGCTGCAGTCCTTAACTGAAACCCATCATAAGATGCAACTACAATGCATCTTCAGGTCCCAAATCATCCCCAATTTTCCTAAGAGATTTCTTAGAGTGGCTGAGTTGCAGAGAGCTTTCCTAATCAATGAGACTACACAAACAAACTGAACTAACATTGCCATATATGTAACCCAAACTGTCAAAGAGAGTCAAATCATTACATGGGGTCATTAAGTTGCTAATCAAGTATGAAATGTCTCCCATGTATTGCATTGCTGGCATTCACCAAAAGGCAAATGCATACTGGTCCTCAAACCACAGAACATGGTTATCTGTCACACTGCTGTTGAAGTTAGTGGTTTTTCACAAAGCTGCTAGTTCTTGACAAAAAGAACTGTTGTGAATATTTCGCTAACAGGATTAAGCAAGCCCACCTCATTGAATCTAAGTTCTACCTATTTGCCAATATGTGTACTTGGTGACCTGCTCTAAGAATTGGACTTACTCCTCAGAGAATGAAGACTTAGTTCCCAGTGCTACCCTGCAAAGTGATTGAAACAGTTTGTGGACAGTAGTTGCTTTTCCTACTGGTCTTTCTTCAGAGGAAAAGTACAACCTACAGAAGAATGACATGGATTGCAGATACTCATCTGATTTAATGATTTTGGACTGCCCAACAAAACTGGAGTAATAGTGGATGCACACCCTGGATGAGAAAATTTTTAGCTTGATGGATGTGAGGAATGAAAACTGGCACCAACTGGAGATCTCTCCTCTCAGCCAATGGGGTGACTCTTTTCTTTGAACAAACCTTGTCAGCTTGCACAACTGTACTGCATTGAATCTGTCATATCCTTCAGGGGTTTCTGCTGCACAATCTGACAAATCCACAATACAGGGGTAAGAGTTCCAGTCCTTCCATTTTCCCATGTTGGTATTTGGACCAGGCAGTGAGTGGGCAACCACATTGCCAAATATGTAAAATTGGTTTTCTCAACAATCACAATGACATTTTCCAGATTGTTAACCCAGTCTTACAGATGTCCTATACCAAACACACATGTCAATTCATTTGGTTTGACAGTGCTTTTACATAGCATGCAGTAACTAGGACCACATTTTACCTACATCAAGAACAATCTAGGATGGAGAACTTGTTGCTGCCAATCAAAGTCTACCAAAAACAATGACCACTTTACAAAAGAGATGTTGCCTTCAATCTGCATCTAATTCACCACAAAGCTGATTGGTTAACATGTACAACTACTGGTGGCGGGCAAAGAATCTTGACTAATACCCTACTAGAACTGTCCTTTATTAGGCCTGTCTGCTTATAGGAATAGTTGTTGATTTAATACCAATTCAGCTGATGGACTTATGCATTTCAGGTATATGGTTTTCTACCTTACTTAGAACAGTTTATTGGTTGTTTGTATCAAGAGTGCACTGGAAGGGTAATCATCTCTATGGCATGTCTGGTGATAAGCCATCTGTATATCCCATATAAGTAGATGAAATAGCACAAACCAAACACAGGAAAGACTTTACCCTCCCAGACCACTGACACTATTTTGTGAATACAGGATGATCCATCAAAATGCTGCAGAGATTTAATTCAGCACATTTATGCAACTTCAAGTCTTACCAATGGGTGTTGAGAAATTTCCTCAAAGCATCTCATTCACATTCTTCTTCTCTTGTGTCAAGAATCGCCAAGGCCCAGTGGCAGTTCCCAACCTGCCAACATTATGAGCCAATCCCAAGTGTCAAAAAGGAACCATATGACTCTAACAGTGAAGATGAAGATTACATCTACAAATCATTGAAAGTGTCACCTAGCAAATCAGGCCCAAATCCACATCCAGAATGTGTACCTTGCAAACCCAGCCACCATTCGGAGGCCCATGACAAGCGTCAGACCCACCCACACTCCCTGAATACCCCATATTTTTGGCAAAAACAGTAGAAGAAGCCCTGAAGGAATCACCAGCAGCATCTGGGACGCAAAATACCTCAACAGTAGCATTAGATCCTTTGATTGTGATTCTGTTTGTGTTATTGGTGATATCAGTACAGACAGAGATGACAGAACTGTACAGAAGGAGAACAAGGAACTTAAGGAAACATTTTGATGTGAAGATATCTCACCATTGCGTATGCTACATAGCCAAAGTCTGAGGCTCCATAATGGAGACCATCAAATACAAATGCAAGTGCATTTATAGGCTGTGTGAGAGCCACAAACTGCAAGATCCAATAAAAGCCAGTTCAATAGGAAAGCAAGCATAGGACCTAGAAGATTGACCCAAAGTCTGCAACCAAGTGTTACAAAATGTTTCTTCACCTTTAAAGCTACTGCCTCCATTTTTTAAAGTGGACCCTTGCCAACAAATTTAACAGTGCCACCAAAACTACCCAACTTTTTCCCTAAGGACTTCGAAACCCTGGGTCCCCACAGCTTTGGACAACTAGTTTAGCCAACTTGCACCATCATATCTAGCATGCCTATTATGTATGATAGCATAACAAATAATGTGGACTATTTGCTTGATGGTTAGGATCTATATCCACCTGCAATACCAAGGTGATTATCCTAAACAAAAAAGAGCAGTCTACTATCAGATCGCCATAAGATTAGTTTGAGAGCTCCATCAGGAAATACATATCACTAAAAACTGAATATATGGCTTACCAATGTAGGCCAATGTCACTACTTAGATGTGGAAGCCAAAGAGAGATCAGTGGCAAAGAGCCTTGGAACTGTGGAAATTGAAGAGGCTAGGAACAAGACATACCGGTATAAGAAGTGCTATGGATTCAAGTACACCAGAGTCTGAGGTGAAGAGTCTGGAGAAAACAGGCATTCCGAACCATAGAATCAGAGCCATCACTGTGCCAAAGCCAGCTCCAATCTGCTCGAACAGGACTCAAAATCAAATAAAAACAAGCAGCTCAAACCCATAAACAACCTCCTGACGCTCCTCACACATGTCCAAAGGTGAAACAAAAAAAAAACCCCTTGACACTAGCCAAAGCTGGTTTGATTGAGCAACTCTTCCCTACTATGTAGGTACTGGCTACTTTCAGAGGAAGGCAGTAATTGTCTTTGCAGCACTGATATCCTGGGAGACCACCCATCCCCAAGATTATTTTCAGCCTGGGGGCTGATTAACTTCGAACTTCATATGAGATCCAATGTGTCCACCCTAACTCCACTGCATGATTCACACATCTTACATAACTCTTTACGACAACTTTCTAAGCAGGAATGTGTACATTAAAAATGTGGTAACCATAGCTTCATCACCAACAGTGAAAGTCCGTGAGCTAATGATAGATCAATAACCTGTAGCACCCGAAAGGAAACCTCTTTTGCACGCTTGTGATCATGTTGTGCAAAGGCAGACGCAACAATCGCCTGATAAAAACAGAATTATATCAACATCTCAAGACATAAACTGATGCATTGATTATCACAAACAACCACCGTGCCACAGAAAAGGGCAGGTTGCACATTACAAGCAGTGGCTGTGCTACAATTGTCCTATATGGGGTTGAGTGTAACATGGACTGCAAAACCTCTTGAATGGGCCAACACAACATGTACTTTCTTGGAACATACCTGGCCAGCGAGAGCCAGTGAATCTGAGAGAAGAGATGTTGCCAACCAGATCTGCATGCAAATCTGGTGGGCAGCCATGGAGGTGGTTCCTTGTCTTGCTGCCATGGATGTTGCCAATGTCAAGACCATGAGAAGAGCAACAGTCCGCCCAATTAAGAGTCCACCTGTGGTTTAGTGTCATTCACAATATCCTTGCAGTTAAAATCCTTCATGTCTTCTAAAGAACACAAAGCTGTCCCTCCAAAGATCAGCTTAAACATACCACTCTTCTCATGGAGAAACTAGAGTTGTTGTGCATGATCTCTGGCCAGATGGTGGTGCTAAATTTTGAAATGAGTGTTCACAATTAGGTGATTACAAGAGCCCAGATTCATCTGAGTTCAACGCAATCCCCAGTCTTTGTCTCAGCCTAGGGACCCGGCACCCAAGCCTAGAAACCTAAGATGAGTATGCTCAAAACATTCTGTAATCTCTACCCCACCTTGGTGTTGTAGAGTTTCAAAAACTTACAACAGAACTCTCTAATGTCTTACAATTCAGAATATATATATATATATATATATATATCTATGTGATTGCAAAGAAATCTCCATAAGAACTCTTTGAAGGTAACACAACAATGAGAGTAGTCACCTTATGAGAGTCACAGAGTGTCAGACCATCACCTGGCTGACATCACAAATGGCAGTGACAAACAGCCATGACTACCCACTGAGTTCATTAGCCCAAAAGCTTTTAGGCAAACCATTACAGAAATATTGGCATCCTAAATTTCAGTTCCATTTCCAGAAGTGACAAGGAAACTCAGTAATGATGTTGGGTAGCACTCAAGCAACATAGCTAATTCGAAAGTCAATAGTATCATCATTCAAAGCTGTGAAAAGGCTGTGAGGGTAAGCTTCATTTCATTTTAGCTTGTCCCCATAAGCAAGTATACCTAAGACTAATGCCTACATAGAGGGCAGTGGTTGGGGCATCCTATAACTCTGAAGATCTCTTTTAAGCACACCACAGGTCACTACTAGTCAGAAAAGAATGCACACAATCACATGCAGTTTGCTTAACCAGAGTTTCCATACCAGATTTTAGGAAACGATCAAACCGCAAATCATTCAGTTGGGGGGGCAACAGTACAACCCTTTTATTTAAATTCCACAGAAGTAGACCTGCAATTGCATACCTGCCCAGGCAATTACATATCAGTGTAGTTGTCCAACAGGCAAGAAGAACATTCAATGTCATTGCTTTGTGAGAGATAGTGGTAAGAAACTCAGGAAACCAAACAGCTTACTGGGAAGCAACTGTTGCAACAGCTGCCCCGCCCACTCCAAACTGGAATGAGAACATGAGAATTGGGTCCAGAACAATGTTGATTGCATTTCCTGCCACTACAATCACAGCAATAGCAGAAGTAAGCTCCATAAGAGTGCATATATTCCAGGTCCAAAAGCTTGTGGTGCTCAAAATCAATATGATATTAACTTGGGACTTGCAGTACACATCCCTGCCACAAAGATTGACAGTTGTAGAGGAATTGCATTCATTAGTGAACCACTCTCATTTGAACTTTGTTTGTTACTATCAGCTGAAAAATGAAAAGAATGCATTAGACATTATCAATGCAAAGGGTCCAAGCTGTGAACCCAATGCGCTAAATTTCCTCTAATGTTCCAATTTTGTAAATTACCATACGTGAGCACAATGGAGCAGTGCATTTGAAGAGCACATGAACTTCTTGTTGGGCTTCAGTGTTGACATAGGAGAAAGAACCTTGACTGAACTGATATTCTCAGAAGCAAAGACCACCCAAAGTTCTAGCAAGACTTCATTCAAAGCTCATAGAAGTCATCGCATCAATGTCATGCAATTGCTTCTGCAATTGGATTTAGTTAGAGATATTACACATATTGCATTTCAGAGTTGGGCACCTTCTAATAACCATACCGACTTTAGAGAATGGAGCTTACAACTGGCATACAGTGGAGTCTTAGTGTCCTTGAAACCTCGAAAAACACCCTGGACAGCAAGTGCAATCACCACAGCAGGTGCTCCTATGGCCCTCAATGCTAGGTACTGAAAAGCAGGAGTACGCATGGGTGACATCTGCTCCCACCCTCACAATTATATCCCGCACAAAGTCACCACCTGCTCGCTTCTCATATGATTGATTCCAGACTGCACAGAAGCAGAAAACAGAACATCTAGACAGACCAGAGAGACGAACAGAATTGCAAACTTCTGCATACTTCTGATTTAAGACAACCTGAATAAAACTCAGGGGATGCCCTGATGATAAGGTGTTACAAATTTCAGATCCAACATGTCAGCAAACAGGAAAAGAGAAGAAATTTAACACTGTAGCTACAGTCACACACATATTCAGTGAGCTTCAACATGTATGGTAGTGACCAGCTACCCTAACATCCCCACTGACTTCATCAGCTCCCAGCAGTTGGTGCAAGTCTATGTCAAACATTAACCAATGCACTGATTTTTCGCAAAGACTGGAAATGATGGGAAAACTCACCCATGATGCTGGCTACTTCAGGAAAAACATAATTTAAGGGAAGGAAATTACCAAGGAAAACAAGAAGGAAGGGGGACATAGTGAGAAGGAAAACCCAAAAAAAAACCCAAACAGAAACAACATGAAAACTTTAAGAGATCTTCTGAGGACAATCAAACACAAGAAGCTTTTGCAACCAGACTCCAAAAAGACTAAACAAAGAACTTTCTTAACTGGAGGGGTCTGTAGATGGAGGTCAGTTTTGAGTCTCATAGCCAAAATATTCCCCCACCTGTGAGAATTCCTGGACAACATACCAGCACTGACCCAGATCGCAAACAAGATGGAGAACTATGAAAGCATGATCTTTTGAGCAGAAAACCTAGAGAAGACCCTAGTAAAGTACTCACTTATGTTGCTGACTGAGGAAGACACCAAGAAAAATTAGACAAACAGTAGCAAAAACCCCTTGAAAATCCAAGCCATTAACCCATAATCCAAGCACTCTCCATCAACCACATACAACTTTAAACATGAGTGGAGATCAGTGTCACCCAGCTGACAGCTTTTAGGGCCAATATAGGTAAAATGCAAGTAAAGACAACAACAAAACCTTGCAAATTGGTCCAGAAACAATGAGAAGTAATATCTTTGAGAAAACTCAAGGCTCAACAAACAGGAAAATGGCAAAGAGAAAGTATCTACATCTTTAGAGAAGCTAATTCTTTGTCACCCATCATTGTTATGCACAATTTCTGTGTTACAACTCTGGTCAAGTGATTTTGTTAACAAAAATGGAGAGCCAGATACAAAGGTAACCTTGAGCAGAATGATCTACTCAAAGAATGGTAAGCATGTTCAGGTATTCCTCCAAACCTATGTGCATGCTCTTTCATTGAATATTGCATAGAAAGCACTGAGTGATTTCCATGCAAGATTGTGTTATCAAGCAATTACAGACCTACATCCTGATTGCAAAACACAAAGGTTCTCGGTTTCAAGTACATTCAAAATACACATGCTGCATGTATAACACACAAGAATCTCTAAGGCTGGCTGGCACACTCACCACACTAACACCCATTACAGTTAGCACAGGACCTGACAAGAAAGTCAATACAAATGCTTCTCCAACACCAAGGAAAGTCCCGAGGACCAGTGCTGAGGAAACTGATGGAAGTAGTGGCTTTCTTGGTTCTCTGGTTTCCAAACCTGCATCAACTTCCTTCTGAACATTGTCTGAATCTGATGGAGGAAAAATCATGTATTAGAAGGTTGTCATATACACATTAAGTGAATTCAACTTGGTGCAAAGTGAAGCCTATTGAAGGAAAGCTCCAGCACAAACAAGAAAAGTTGTTAACACATAAACCAGTCAATTACCCCCTGTGCTTCAGGACCCCAGTGAACTCAAAAAAGAATGATCTAGACTGACATATTTTGTTTTAGCAAATAGTACTGAAAATCTACAAAGACAGGCAGCCATCACATGTCAATGTCCAAATTTCTTTCACAAGCTAGTTGCTCAAACTAGGAAAAAGACCCACCAATCACTTTGTCCTCTTGAAATGCATCTTCTGCAACAAAAGATGTTGTAATATTCAAAAGAGGGGTGTTGAACATTTTGGACACCAGATTGAACACCGAAATAGAGACACCAACCGCTGCGAGCTCCACAGGACCTTGAAACACAAAGTTTTGCAAATAATTAGTCCTGAAGATGCACAGTACAAATGAGACTTTGAGAACCTTCCAGAAGTTGAAAACAATCATCACCTACAGTGAGGAAGAAAAATAGATTGGCAACAGTAGCATGCAGTTGTAAAGCTTGAAAGAAAAAGAACCCAAGAACTGGTTGATGTCACATTCTAATGTTATATTCCCAGGTCAACAATGGTAATTATGCAGGCAATTCAGTCTATTGCCAAGAAGCAGCTAAGGAGCATTTGACACAGAACAGCACTATTGACTACATGGTTTCTGTCCAAAGGTCAAAGAACCTTCTGTCTTAGCCCCAGTCTATGATCTCTCAGAACTGTAAGACTAGGATACCTATTTGCCCGATGAATGCAGTATCCACCAAAGAGGCAAGTGGGTCGGCTGCCAGTGCGAATGCAGCTGGCAATGCTATCGAAGCAATCTCCAGACCAAGTCCATCTCTGGTGAACGCATTACTGAAAGAGAAACAATGGCAACATATGGAAAAAATGTCAAGAAAACTTCAACAATATCATCATACTTGCTACTTTGAGACAAAACTCATACCACCAGGACAAGGCCACTGCATACACTGATTGGTTTGACACAGATTCTTATCAGAAGTACATATGTGCCCTATGTAAGCTGTCTCCAGAAGCTGAGCAACTGGATCAATAGCTTGTGCTATTACAGCTGGAAAGGAAGCACAGTAATCTCCCTCAAAACATCATCTCCCTTGACATTCCAACCATGAGCACCCCACTCAATCAGGCCAACAGCTTTCTGTCAGCTGACTTGAATTACTGACACTTTGAATTGCTACACCCAATACCAATTCTGAGAACCTTTACTTCTTGGGGAAAAAAAGACCCAGGTATACTTGTGAACTACTAAAGGAAATATGCCTTCTGGACCAATGTTTTGGCACAAGAGAGACCTCTGAACAAACTTGAGATATATACAGGCCAACAAACACTTGGGTATACCACCCATCCAGACAGAATGGATACATGAATGTGGGTGGGAGTGTATCCAGACACTTAAGCAGTAGCAAGTGGGTATAGTAGTTTGGCAGAGCTTCACAACAACCATTTAGCCTCATAAAAGACAGCAAATCACAATAAAAAAGACGATGAGAACCTCTTCTTCTCCTTGCCATGCAACAGTAGAAGTTCAACAGAACATTTGCCGATACCAGATTCCAGTCACCCTTCATTAAATGTCCATGTGCATGATAGACCTCCATTAAAGACAGCATGGTACAGAGGAGCACAGGAGGTGACCAGAGACAAAGAACACGAATGATGGCATACTTCTTCTAATTCTCCTTACGATGCAGCTGTAGAGTTTCCTTAGAACATCCAAGAATTGAAGTAAGATATATAGCAGACTTGGATCACCCATCCATCATTCGCCCTAACAGTGACCTAACAGACTTCCATCTCACGAACATTTCATTTGCGATTAGCTGATGCGCAACAATACTAGAACTTATTTCTTTGTTTCATAGACCTCAGTCATGACAGAGTACTAGTTGTACTAGTTGTGAACAAGATTGGTAAAATTGTGTGAAGCTGTGGGTCAATTGGGGCTTGCAACTAGAAGAAACCCCTAACTAGCATGCATGAAGATAAAGCAATGTCTCTTCACATCCCTTTTCCCAAATACATCTCCAGAACTTCATGAGAATAGGGTTTAGGGTTTATTGGTTCCCCACTATTCTTGATAATAACGATTGCAAAAGCTTCCAGCTGTATATGCATCCTGTCATCACACAGAAGAACCCTAAAAGCATTCATGTAAAGGGGAGAGAGATACCTGGCATTTTCAAAGAAGCCCCACAGTGGATTTCCTCCTTCCTTGACAGTACCAAGCACTGCTTCAGTGTCAATCTCCGGCCGACGAGAGCGGATGCGCGTAACTAGTTCCCCAGTCAGAGTTCTTCTCTGTCGTAGAAGCACATACTTTGATGGCGATCTTCTTGTTAAAAGAGGTGCATGCTTGAGAACATTCAAATCCTGATGGTGTAAGTAGCTGTTGGCCTTTTGGCTAATTCTCTCTCTCTTCAGACAGCTTGTGACACTTATAAGATGACTGCAATTAATGAAATTGCAAGTCCTAATATGTCGACAACTAGCCCTTAAAGAATGTGGTCGATGACTGAAAGGCAAGTCTTGTGCATCTAATGTAATGGGACATGATCGGCTTCCAGTTAACCCAGTACGAGCTTCACAGCTACTAACTGTAATACAGTCAGAAGAAGTGTTATTCAGCTTCATGTGCCTCATGGAGCAACTTGGAAAGTCACAGGCATAGCTTCTAGGCTTTCCAGCATCCATTGGAGAATTTGAAATCCCTCTGCAACCTCCGGCATGTGGAGAACAAAAGTGTGCCATGTTAACAATTATGATGGATCAGTGTGCATTGCATGCATACAAGAAACTAGGTATGTACTAGAGATCTCAGAAATGTTTATGTATGCACCATGCACCACCAGATTTCTAGTTCAGACATCCCACATCGTTTCTTTGCTAAAGGTGTGGGTTTGGCCACATGAAAAGCCCCAGTTCATACAAAAGGCAGGGATCCAGGCAGCGTCTTTTATGCTATTTCGCCAAAAAGTGAAATTTTAAAAATTCCAAAAAATCGAAAAAGCAGTGACATCATAGGTTTTCAGTCGCCATAAGTGATGGAAAACAAATTAAAATCGCCATATTTGTATATTTGGCTTTTCATTTCGTAGCCAAAAATATAAAAAGATGGTTAAATAGTTTTACTTTATTTCTAGTTTATAGCCATATTTGGCTAAATCTTCTTAAGGATGATTGCCACTTTTTCGATGTCTTTCGATGGATGATAGCCACTTTGGCTACAAACAAACAATACTGGATCCAAGCCTGCCCAGAAATTCTAGAACCCCATTATCTAGGGTTCACAGGTTGAATCACATTTTGAACCAGTGTTGGGCAGTTACCTGGTTTGGAGGTTTAGAACCACCAGTTCCAATTAGTAAGAATGAAACCAGAGTTGGGTCTGATTTTTTAGGACCAGCTTTCCAACTGAAACCAAAATTTTATACTTTTGACCAACCGGGTCCAGAACTGGATTCCTGGTTCCATTTATGTGTGTGGAACCAGAACCAAGATTTTTGAATAATAAATTCTGAAAAAAGAAAAATACTAGAATTGAAGGCTAACCAGATATTAATCGACAGTTAACCATGGATTCTAGTCCAGGTTACGGGGAGAATTAGGTCCAATTTTCAGAACTGGAACAACAGGAGTTCAGAACCGGAGTTCAAAGTGAAGAACCACCCAACATTGGTTTCAACAAGAAGAGTGAACT
>Ga0116231_10011220_pt1 | contig 13923 bp, 12 predicted proteins | sample S1TSphgellanicum_2_FD_89695 | JGI IMG/M metagenome (GOLD analysis project Ga0116231, IMG submission 89695) | Host-associated microbial communities from peat moss isolated from Minnesota, USA - S1T2_Fd - Sphagnum magellanicum MG | ecosystem: Host-associated > Plants > Peat moss > Unclassified... | reverse complement strand
GGGCAGTTTGAAGCTCATTGGGGCAGTCCACAAGGTGAAGTGGACTTGCCAACTTGGAGTTGGTGCACCCACTTGGCAGTGTGGACTTGACAATTGGCCAATGTGGACTTGATGATTTGGCAAAAGTGCACCTAGGAAACACATAAAGTGAACTAGGCAATGTGGACTTGACAATTGGCCAACGTGGACTTGATGATTTGGCAAAAATGGACCTAGGAAACACACAAAGTGAACTTGGCAAAATACCCAACCAAATAATTTTCCATAACCCATCATCACTAAATAACCATGAGATCTCATAGCAAACTTCCCCAAATTTGGGTACGCATTTTGGAATTCATAATGGGGCAAGCACCATTTAATTTTCTTTTCTAGAGTTCCAGGAGATGGGTCGGGCATTTGACATTTTAAAGAACCACCGGTTCTGGGTATTTGATAAAAAAATCGGAATAAAAAAACCATCATGTTCCAGATATTTGAAAAACAAAAAATCAAAAATCAAAGAACTGCCAGCTCCAGGTAATTGAAAAATCAGAATAAAAAAAAACCAACCATTTCGTTCCAATTATTTTCCAAAACCGCAAAGAACCACCAGGTTTCATGAAATAACCAATGGGTTTTGAGACGGTTATTTGATTTTCTCAAAATTTGAAAACCTCGGTTATATATCGGAACAGGGTATTTGATTTTTTGATAACTGTGATTACACATCTGAACCGGGTATTTGAATTTTTTAATCTTGATTATCAACCCTAAGAACCACCTCGATATTCAGTGACGGTCTGGTGCAGTGTTTAGTAACTGCCCCACACTGAATTATACCCTCAATTTGTCAAGGAAAGAGGGATGATTTGCTAGGATAGTCACCACCCATAATATTTGCCTGGATAGGTCACCCAAATGTTTTCCACTTGCATATGGAAAGTGGGTCCACTAAGCCCACTTTTCAAGTGTGCTTGCCCAATATTGTGGTGGGTTCACTTGCATCCACCCACTACAGAACAGAATAGTGGAGTGGTTGACTCACCAAACTGGTATAATTCTAGACTTGTAGAACATAATGTAGTTCAATAATAATAATAATAATAATAGTAACATCTAACTCTTTACAAGCACGATTCCAAGTCCCACCATCCCATATGAAAAATTTACAAATCCATTTATATCTAAACTCTATCTCACCATTATTCGCTATCATACTCAATTCATGTGCAAACTTGAATCTCGAAAACCTCTTAACATTAACTCACATGAAGCCCACCCTTTCCTAGGGGCAATAGCCTTTTGATGAAAGTACCACCATCCCATGTCAAAAATTTACAAATCCAACTATATCTAAACTTGATCTTAGCCATTATTTGTTTTTCATATTCAATACATGTGCAAAACTTATGTAGCTTGTAACATTAATCCAATACCATCTATATTATTATTATTATTATTCAAGAACAAGTGTTTGTAATTTGAATATGAAATAGAAATAGTGTTTGATTTTGTGAATAATGTTTGAGTTTCCCCATTCTAGACCTTAATAACGTATTCCTAGACTTGAATTTTCACTCTTCAATATCAAGTATGTTTGCATAGTTGGCCCAAAAGATGTCCTTATTTCACATAGGAATTTATTTTCACAAATGCATGAAAGGCAAGAAATGTTTCACAATTCTTGATGCAAAGTAACTATTTGCCAAAGCATAAGGTAATTTACAAATACAATCACAATTGTTAGACTAGTATAGCATGTTATAAGATAATTAGTAACATGTTATTGTTACACATTATTAGAACGCAATCTTTTATCGATAAATAACATGTGATGGTTTCCACAAGTAACATTTCCCCAAAACATGAAAAAAAGGAATATTATCCTTTGTAACCTATTGTAGGTTAATATATAACATGTTTTGATGGAACATACAACCATGCATTTATATAAACATGAAACTTGCAGTTATATACACAAGGAATATAAAACCTTACTTTTTGGATTCATCAGTGTGTTGTCACTCAACTTTTATCATGTTACATGAATATCATTTTGATTGTTTGATTGGTACATCATGTTGTAATGTAATGTAAGATACAACATGTTATGTAGAACATGAATCAAAATTGGACATGTAACATATAATGTTTTGCATAAATTACATAATTGACATTGGGGTACCCAAATAATGATACATGAAAATGATGTTGTAACACATGCATTTTTAATGTTGTCTTTTAATGCGACATTTGGAAGTAACAAGGAAAAGATATTACAAACTCAATTTTTTTTCCCACCTAAATTGAATTTTCCTTATGCAAATAAAGTATATAAGATTTAGTATTATTGTGTATTTTTATTACACATCAAGGTATTTTCATGGGCAAAAAAAACCTTCCACAACCAAAAAATTAACAACATGCACAAAAATTAAGACAAATTATAACAAAAACAAGCCTAAGCTTAAGTTTGGAATTGTACATAAAAGATGATTCAAAACAAGGTCACAAAATATATAAGAAAGTACTAAAACATAATATTATTCATAGCATGGAAAGGTTTACACCAAGAAACAAAAGGAACAAAATTATGATTTAGAATAATACAAAATAAATTGAAGGTAAGGGTCCACATCATATGGATGATCATCCATGGTAATGGATGATAAAATGGTTGGTAATCACAAGGATTTACAATTATTGATGTGATTACAATGCCATGTTGTGTCTTTTATTGTCCTTGGTGATTTTGACAAAATCTAGTCACAAATGTTTGATGTGACTAAAATCTAATCACAAACTTATTTGTTAATTTTCATGTTTTTTTTTAGTGTTTTCCCTATCATGAAAAGAAAAATGAACATCTACATGGTTTTTTTTGTTTAGAAAATAATGATGAATTGATATAATAATAAAAAACATCTTGTGGACCTCTTGCAAGCATCATCACAACAGGTGGGTGCAAAATAAGGTGGATTACTTTTTGTGTCACGTTACGAGTTTTTGCACAATGTCATGCATTAACATGCCATAAAATCATCATTATGTTAAATTTTTCGTTGAATTAAGATTGTCAACTTGAATAAAAAGACATTTACATAAAAAAATTATAACATATATTCTCCAAATATATTGGACTTTTGAAGTTGAAAAATATGGTTTGGTTTTTCGTTCATGGCTTTATATAAATACATTTTTGTTTATGAATTTTGTTTAGGTTATCTTATAGGGACTCAATATATGATTTTATATATATATAAATTTTAGAATAATATTAAACCCAAAAAAATGTATGGACTTTTAAATGTCTTAAAATGGACTTGTTTTTTAAAGTCCATATCATATTCATTTTTTGATAGATTTTAATTTTTTTCTCTTAAAATACATGTTAAATATTTATTTAGTTGGGCTTTTATTCACATAATTTTTATTATCTCATTAACCACCTTTAATCCCCCACTTAAATAATGATATCACAGTAAATTATAATCTGTGTAGAAACTGGCCCTCCCATGTTTTGAGATTTGTGCCCGAGGCCGGTAGGTCAAGGGAATAGGTCGAAAATCATGGAAGGGCTTGTACTTAAGCCCTTTTCCTATGTAAACTAGAGTTGGGATTTTTCCACTTTTTAAAAATAGTGATAGGCTGGTTAGTATGTTCCACTGGTCAGAAGTCCCAGTATAGCCTAGCTTATACCTTCCACTGCAGAAGATCCCGTTTGCTGAAAACAGGTTTCTTCAGGTAGGTAAGGGAGCTGAAAATACAAAGAAAAAATCGAAGTAATGCTTTATGAATACCCTACTCATGCAATATTTGTGTTTCCCTAGAGATGTGCATTGTTCATTAAATGGAGGAGTCTTTGAAAACCTTTGTTGATTGTGTGATCTATAATGTTTTTGATAAGGTTTGTCTCTGATTATGCGATCTAAATGTAGCAAATAATGGGAGGAGGTTGGGAGAGGGGTGTTTGTTCTATCAGCAAAAACCTACACCTTTGGACTTCTATGCAGGTGCACACACACCCCTCACATTTCTCTGAGTGTGTAGTCCATCTCTAAATCTGTAGAGAATTTTTTTCAAGTTTGTAACCTTGTGCCACATGTTGCTTGTGTATGTAATCCATGTCTATTTCTGCAGAAAACCCTGAAAGAAAGGGGGGGGAGGGAGGCAACAACCCCATCATACATTAATCAAAGTTCAAAAAGTACAAAGGGGGCAGAAAGCGCCACACCATGGCAGTGCCATCCTCCCCAAAAATATTCAAGTGGCACCATTAAACCTTAAAGGCCTTATTAATACTATCCTAGAGACTAGGCCCACGAGTAGATCTGAGGGAATTGATGGCTTTCAACCTCAACAATAGCGACCCAAGCTTGTTAGAGAACATTGCAGGAGGAGTAATGCGCATCGAAGTGCATCATACACCTTTTTGACCAAAGGAAATAAATAATGAAACTCCTAAGAATATCCAGCAGTCGCCTAATAAAAGAAAAACCACCATCGTGGTAGTCCTGAATTTTGGGAGGATCATCCTCTCTTTCGATAACTAGCTCACCTAATAAAATAAAAGGCCAGGAAAGGGCAAGGTCATCTAGAGCCCCCCATTTTGCCAAACCCTAAAGTACGCTTCCCAAGCATATTTGGCTTTAGCGCATTCAAGCAGGCAATGTTGCGGCAATTTGAAAAGCCCATCAGGGCAGACCTTGCACGTAGGAGGGATTCCCATGCATTAGAGCCAAGTGCCAACAGGGAGCCCACGATTTAGGGTGAGCCAAATGAGAGTTCCAACCTTGTGGGGGCGGGAGCTGTGCCAAATTCTGACCAACAGCTAGCGATCTGTCACCTGCTGGATGAAGGAGCGGATTACAAAAACCTTGGACAGTTGCCTCGAATTCATATATCCCCGTTTAGCCGAGTAACCAAAGAAAGGCGAGTCCCCCAAAGGGAGGGTCATTTGCTAATGCCATTTTCCCAGATTCTAGGGGAAATCGTCGATGAAGCCGGTCTTAAAAATCCAGAATATAGTAGATTTGGGGAGCGCAAAGAAGTCTCTGACCACTCTGAAGGGAGCTTCGTGTTTTTGTTGAAATAGAACTCTGACCAAGTGGTAGCTTGCGGGTGAGAATGTCACCTTTTTAAAACTCATGGTTCTAATAAGACCATTAGGGGAAATCCTGCGGAATTCAATGGTTTTTACCAAGTTTGGGAGAATTTCTGCCACTCGATAGATCCGTGTGAAAGGGGCAAGATGATCCGTTGCCTTGTTGTTGATCCAGTCCCTAATTTTGAAGTCGTTGGAAAATGTAGGTGGGTTCCAAAGGATGTTAGAGATGATGATGTCCCTGCTTGTTCATTAATGACGTGGGAGCTCATTCCAAGTGCTAGGAGGCTCTTCCATTCCTTGTTCTCCTGGTCCCATAAATCCCTTATTCTTGTGCATCCAGCCTTAGCAATGGTTCGCCCTTCACTGAATCCACTTACCCTTAAAGGTCGACCGGCATAATTAGTGATTAAGGGGTTGCTAAAGATTGGTTGTCTGAGGATTTTTGCTTGCGATGTGGATTCAATTTTTGCAAAACTTGTTTTCACATTCAATCAAGATCCGAGGATGCTTTTCCAAAATGAACAGGTCGTTATCTAGAGTTTGGGGGCAACGAATAGCCAGTTGATGTCTTTATTCCTTGGGCCTTGCCCATGGACCGGGAATTGAACTTGATCCGCGGGATGTTTCAATATCTCCTTCCAAAGTTCACAACCGCGGGATAGTGCTCTCACTAGCAACTTGGCAAAAAAGGCTTCTAATTGAGCTTTGGGGTCGATAATTCCTAGGCCCCCACTTGAAGGGGGAAACGTGAGGGAATCCCATTTTACTTTTGCTCAGGTGCTAATTGCTTTTCCTCCCCAAATGAAGTTCCAAACCACCCCCCTATTTTAATTGCACATTCTAAGATTAGGGTTCTAGTAAGCTGCCATGTACCACATGGAGGAAAGTAAAACCTAATTGGCTATGAGTATTTTGCCTATGAGGGAAAGGTTATAGTTTCCCCATGCTATCATTTTGACCTTTAATGGGATCATAAATTTATCCAAGTTTGCCTTTGCGGGGAGCCAAAATCTAACTTGGATGCCTAGGTAGTGAACCCCTTCGCTCTCAGGGACCCATTTCAACCCTACCTCTTGACCCCACTCCTAGGCTTGTTTCTCTTTGTTGGCCCAAATGGTGGCAGTCTTCCCCTAATTGATTTTCGCCCCTAATGTGAGACAAAAGAGATCCAGTATTGACCGCATTCTATCCATGTTGCTTTTGGTTCCCTTGAAATAGAGAATGGTATCATTAGCAAATGTTTGGTCTCGAACACAACTTCCTTTGGGTAGGGTCAGCCCCTCCACATTATATTTAGTATCGTCTAGCATATGTCCAAGGAAATCTGCTGCCAATATAAATAGGTATGGAACCAACGGGCAACCCTATCTCATCGATTTGGATAACTTAAAATCTTCTCCAAATTCTCCGTTAACCTTGACCGATGATGAAGCTAGCCAATATAATGAGGAAACCCACTTAATCCATTTGGGGCTAAACCCTAAATTGGACAAAATTGGAAAAAGAAAGCCCCATTTTATTCTATCAAAGGTTTTTTCAAAGTCGAAGAGAAGCAAGACTAGGTCCTGCTCACTCTCTACTGCCCACTCGAACGATTCCTGGGCTAAAAAAATATTATCTAGAATGCTCCTCCTCATCATAAAGCCGATTTGGTTGGGTCTGATCACAAATGGTAGGTGTACCTGCATCTTTCGAGTTAAGATTATAGCAAATATTTTGTAAATACTTACAAGGAGAGTGATGGGTCTCCAATTCCCTAACTTGGAGTGGTCTCCAGATTTCGAGATCAAGGTGATCATCCCTTTGTTGATGAAGTCCGAGATTAGTCCCAATGAAAGCATCGCTCAAAAGGTTAGGAGAAGTGAGGGGGCAATTTTGTCCACATTTTCCTGAAAGAAATTTGTTGATAAATCGTTATGGCCTAGTGCTTTGCCATTAGGCAAGGAGGTGATGGCTTCCACCACCTCTTCCAAGGTCAGCTCCTGGGTCATTTTAGCATTCATATCCTTTGTGATTTGAAAGGGTGCACTCTCCCAACACTTCCTTTGGGCTTCTATAATGTTCGGGGAGTGGGGTTCAGATGTGTACATATTGGCGTAAAATTGGGAAATATAATGGAAGAGGTTCGCCTATTTGTATATTATCATCCCATCAATCTCCAGTTCCTTCAAGAGGGTCCTTTTCTTACCAACACGGTGGAAGTCAAAGAATAACTTGGAGCAAGTGTCACTGTACCTTAACCATCTTGCTATCGAATGGTGGTTGAAGTGCTCTACTGAAGTCTGGAATAATTCAACCAACTTGCCTTGTGATTTTGAGAGAATTGTGCGTATGTGCTCGTTTGTTGGGTTAGATTGTAGCTACACTTTCGCTAGTTGAATTTTCTTGGATTGGGCCCTAACTCACATACCTTTGAAACAATTTCGTTCTTTGGCAAAGCATTGCATGTCATAATTCTTTAGATGGATGCCTCTATCCAGGGTGCCCATCCTACCTCTCTTGGGGGCTTGGGTGTCTCTCTTTCCCACGCCTTAAGCATTATTACCTTACACGTTTCGACTCTTAACAAAGAGGAGTCGAAATATCTATTCCGCTTTGAAGATTCAATCAATTGTCCCCAAATAGTTAAAACTAGAGGGGAGTGATTCGAAAGCTTGCGTATTGACGTGGCTACTTCGATTCGTCCCCACTTCGTATCCAAATCCTAAGAAATAATGAATTTACCAATGCGTGAGATAACTAAGTGCGCTCTAAATCTGCCATTATCAAAGGTGTACTCCTTCTTGGACATTTTTTGAAAGCTATTTAGCTTCCAAGCATCTGCTAGCCCATATTGAAGCATCATATGATGCTAAGAGGTTGCTTCTCTTCTCATCATGAAACGTTCCCCCACTTTCCCTCTTCGATTAGTCTTTTTTAGATGATTGAAATTTCTTCTTATGATGACATGGGAGGTGTCAAAATTAGTTTCATTCAGCCGCTTCCACATCAATGCCTGTTCATTGGAGGTGCGAACACTGTAAATGTTGACAATTGTGAGGTTTTCATTAACTGAAAGCTTGAGGGTTATATATTGTGCTTTGCCTTCAAGGAAAATGCCATTGGAGGTGATTTGGGGGGCAAGAGATTTGTCCACCAAAATTGAGGTACTTGCATTCATCCTTTGCGATCACCCCATTGGGATATCGTGATTCTAGAAAAAGGCTCCTTTCCAGAACTCTACCCCCTTGGTTGAAGTAAGGCAATCCGCTTCCCCCAAGTGATGCTCTTACAAGAGCAAAATTTGTGGAGGCATGGCCAAGGAGGTGACCCATGCCTTAATTTCCTTTTGTTTCGAAGAATTCTTCCTTAAACTTCTCACATTTAGTGAGGCGAGGGCGATGGCCTTTTTATTCATGAGCGGGTTGTTTTAGGGTGGTATTATTACTGATCAATCCCTACTCTGAAGTTGGCTCCCGATTATTGTCTTCCCTCCGATCCTTCTTTGGTTCGTGAAAGATTGAAGTGTCGTTAGGGGTGGTGCGTTGGAGGCCCAAAAGTGCTCCAAGTTTAAGTACATAAATCATTTCTTCCTTGTTGCTTGAGGAGAGGCCTAGACACTTGAGATCATGTTCATGTAGAATTGGCGGTCTTTTCCCTCAATAACCTTTCTCAAGAGGAGATTATGTGCCGAAATTACAAACTCCACCTCATTGTTCATGGCTGAGATTGCGTCAAGCATCTTCTAGTGTAGTTTTTTCTTGATCTGGATGTTGACAAGGTTAGCTCTGGCAAGAACGTGAGTTAGGATGGTGCACTCAAAACCTCCTCTTTTTGGTTCTTCCTTCCAGTTCCATTCTAAATTGAATGCTTGCATTGGTAGCTGATGCTTTAGGACATTATTTCTAGACTAGTTGCCACATGCTTAATCAATTCTTCCATAGTTGACTGGAAAGACCACCCCTCCTCCCCTTCTCCTTCTACTTTTATTCCGAATGGGAGGCTTGGTAAGGCTTTGTTTTTTGAATGGACCAAGATTTCTACCAGTGAGCCTTTTTCTTTCATCAGGGCAGGCCAAATCCTCACTCTACATCGTTATGTTATTTTTGGTAAGAGAATCCCTAAGCATTCAAAGAAGGAGTGGTGGAGCTCTGATTGTTTTTGACCTCTCATTTTGCTTAGAACTTTTGCTAGCGGAGCATCAAGTTGGGAAAGATGGCCAGTTGCAAGGCATGTTGTTGCTATTTTAACCTTGTGCTTCTTCTTTCCTTGGAAGGTTCAGCCTTCCTCCAATGCTTTTGGGGTTTTCTTGAGAAAGCTCGAAGTTCCAGCCTCCTCGTTCAATGTTTCAAATAGGTTGGCATCTGCCCATTTCCCTTGAAACTTCCCATCATTCCCTTTCGAAAGGTTGAAAGTTAGTTTCTTCTTTGGTGTGTTGCATCCTTCCTCCCCTTCCTCCAGTCCTTTGTCTCCTAGTTGAATTGTGATTAGGTTTTCAACTAATGGATGGGTCAAAGATTTCTCTAGTTCTCCCATTGTTTGATCCTCCTCATTGCTAACAAGGGCCTTTTGTCTCTGTTGCTCTGAGGCAGGATTCTTCTTTATGTTCTTGGATGTGGGGTACTCTAAAAGAGGTCGTAGCACATGGCCTGCTCTCGCCTTTGCAGCAGGAATGTTTGTATCCGCTGTTTTTTTGTGGTTTTTGCTTCCGATCTCATGATTCCTCCTAGTGTTTTTAATGGCAGAGATGGTTTTGCTAAGAGGCATGGATCTCCACTTTCTCGCTCCAAGTTGGGAGCTTACCCGCAGGAGTGCTCCCATCCCATATTAGCATTTTGGAAACAGTACAAGCATGGGCGAAGTGGCCAAATTGATGACATTTCTTGCATTGATTAGGTAGACCAAAGTACATGATTTTTTACAAAATTGTGTCCTTTGGAATTGAGCTCTCCGCCATAAAAGGAATGCGAATGTGGCTCGCAAGTCTGCTGATGTCTTGGATTTCCACTGTTATCATTCGCCTTGCAGGTCTTTTCACATATGATTCCACTGGTTCTATTTCCAAGACCTCTCCAATTTTACGTGCCATTATTGTGAGAGCTTTGTCGTTCCTGAATTGTTCATGGAGGTTTGGGAACTGGACTTTCACCTTGTGCGTGAGCATCACCTCCACCCCTTGAATGTTGGAGTCAAAGTTCGAGATGTACCTAAAAAAAAAGAAATTCATGCCGCTCCACTCAACCAAGGTGATTTTCCAAGTTGTTTTAGCTTTTTCATTTGAAAATAAAGCTTCAAAGAAGTCGTGCGTTAATAAGGTAGATGAGACAAAATAGGTCAGCAGGTGAAGCTTCAAGCAGTCGTTTAGGACCTTGATTGTTGGTCTACCTTCGATGCTTCATCCGATGACCATCCTACGTGCCTTTCTAGCAACTCCTTCTTGCATTACCTCAACCATGTCTAGTAGAAAATCCACATCGAGCTCTAGGTCATTGTCCACCGGCGATGGGCCTTGGGGTTCTTCTCCTAAAGGAGAGAAGAGTCCTGACCCGTTGCCTAGAGGCGTATTCAATGGAGAGATGTTTGTAGCAAGTGCAGACTTTTTTGCGCGTGCTTCAAGCTCGGAGCTTTTGCCTTAGTGATCGTGAAGTCTTCACGAGCAACTTGACCTGCAGCAACAACTTCCAAGCCCCCAAACCCAAAGCCCGAGCCACATCCACAGAGATAAACTTTGGAATACGAGGAGAGGGATGGAGTTGAGGAGGTATTTCGACATTGGAGATCCGATTTTTTTGTATGGCTACTTCCACCGCGTCTTGTGCCGTCGCGAGGGGAGGAGCTTGAAGCGTTGGAGGTTGAGGAACATCACCATCACTATGATCGCCATCGCTCAAAAGTTGAGCTGCCTTCTCAGCTTTTCCGTGCTGCAATCGCAACACAAAGCCTCCAAAAGCCGTCGAGTCTACAGGCGCATTATTCCTGTGCGAGAGATCTTTCAAAGACGAAATTTTTGCTGACAAACCACTCGCCATAGGTCAAATAACATAATTGTTTTGCGCCAACAAACTAGTAGACCGAGCAACAAGCGCAGGACCTTTGAGACTGAGCGATGGAGAGAGAACTAAGGCGCCGCTGCCGCCGTTAGGGATTAGGAGTTTGTTTCGCAGCAAATTGCTACCTTGGCCGTCGGATGCAAGTGTACCACGGTTGGATATGTTCCACGTGGTGCGTTCTCACTTCATTCGTTTGTTGACCGGAGAGGAATTACTTACTGTCGCTATTTCTCCCGGTCGTTTCGAGACCCGTGAGTGCTTCACGAGTTTCAACATGAACGCGCTCTGGCCAGCTTTCCGGATCCGACCAGCCACCAAAATATGCTCATTCAACCGCGAGATCTGCTGCGCTTCTAAATCTGATCGTCCACTTCTGCAGAGAAATTTGTTGAGTCTGCAACCTTGTGCAGTATGTTATTTGTGTCTGTAGTCCATGTCCAAATTTGCAGAGAAATTTGTTGAGTCTGCAACCTTGCGTCATATGTTATTTGTGTCTGTAGTCCATGTCCAAATCTGCAGAGAGGTTTGTTGAGTCTGTGACCTTGCACCATATGTTACTTGTATGTAAAATCCATGTCCAAATCTGCAGACAAAGTTGTAGAGTCTGCAACCTTGTGGTGTATGTTACTTGTGTCTGTGTATTCCATGTCCACATCTGGAGAGAAACTTGTTGGGATCTGTAACCTTGCGCAGCATGTTGCTTTGTGTGCACCTCCTGGATTGAAACCAGACTGGAAGTGAATGTGGAGACATCTTGAGATAATAGTTGTCTGTGCATGCATGAGGGACATTCAAGTATCACCTACCTTAACAAGAAGCAGCATTGAGCTGGTAGTGTGGGTTTCTCTGTTTGGCCTGCCAAAACATTGAAGAAGCCGCCAGCAGCAACAGTGTGAGTTTTGATTTCTTTTCTAGTTTTTAGAAGAGTTGGGTTTTCGAAAGAAATGCAAAATCATGGATTTGTGTAAACACAGTCCGCTAATTTCTGCTGCTGCTCTTTGCTGATTTCTTTCTTCTCTCAAGGTGTGACCCTGCATGACTGCTTTTGCATGATGTGGAATACCAAGAAAATGCAAATCAAGAATGGTGGGCTGAGAAAACATATTCTCTGGTTTTTCTTCTTCAGGATAACTGTGACTACTAGTGAATTCAATCCTGTGATTCCAACATGAGAGAGAGAGAGGTCTGTGCAATGTCCATCTCTGGTTTCTCACACATGATCCAGGTGCTTTTTTAAACAAATCCACACTCAAGAATGAATGAATGTTTAGACATCAAGTTCTGAAGCAAACTCGACTGACTGCAACATTCTGAAAACAGGATGGAATTTTTAAAAAGTTTCATCTCTAAGATTCAAGTAATTGAAGCAAGCAGCATCAAAATGAGTAGAAGAAAAATAAGGTTGATGCGAAGAATCATATCTTCTTGCATAAATTCAAACACAAGACCTTTTCATTGTTTTGATCCATCCATGAGCATTTTATGAAGAGACCACAATATCATGAAGAGATCATCAGTTTGTGAGTCATGCTTTCACTCACAAAAACTCATGGTCTCACACTGCAAAACACTCGTGATCTTACACTGCTGCTGCCCAACTCTGCGTGATCTTACACTTTGCATGATCTTTGAGCATCTCCACCTGAGCACAGTATGTGACATTGCACTGGAAATCTTGGATGAGGCACAGCAGTAATATACAGTGTATTATGCTATGACCCTGAAAATGTATTTAGCTTTCAGAGCATCCCCACCAGTGCTTAGTATGTGACCCTGAAAAATATTTCTCACATCCTTTTTGCAACCCCACTGATAAAACTGAAACTGGGACTGCAAATAGGTGCAAACTATTATAGCAAACCACCCAAACCAATCATTATGTCTGGCCAATCAAAAACAGGGACGAGCAGACATATCATATTTATTTCACTCTTGTGTAGCAGGTGCACAACTTTGCTGTGCCTTTTACCAGTCTCGACAAACAGAGCAAACAGAGGAAAACTTTGCAGGAGCAAAACCGTTTTCCTGAGCTAAACCAACATATTTTGACTTTTTCTTCATCCGATTTTAATGCGCAGGGTCACTACTGAGCACCAGTGGGATGCTCTTAGAGCCCTGGAGGAGCCCTGGAAGAATCTAATAAATAAATACCTTACCCTAAGGTCAGTTTCGTCATTAAATAATCCTCAAAGTAACGAAATGAAATTTTTGTGAAAATATGAAGTTGACATGTTGAAAATCATCATAATCATCATATGCCACATTCTGAATAATTTCATTTCTCGTAACACAATATCATAGTAGATGACTAGTTTGCAAAATGGGTTTTGCAAGCAAAATGATCAAATAAGCAAAAGACTAAAGTTTTATGTATCAAAGTCCATTTTGTCCACTTCTACCCATCAAATGAATGCTGTGTAAAAAGGCACTCCTTTTTTCCGCAACTTGTGTGTGTATATTGTGCATGTGTGTATTTAATTTTTTTCACACACACCAAAGGCCAAAACCCAAACCCTTTTTCTTCTTTTGGGGGTGGGTGGGGACATCATTTACAAGAGAGATAGATGATGGGTATATTGGCTTTTAATAGTATATACCCTACTACTACCTTGGCAGTTTTTCACACTAATTTATATATTTTTCAGAAATGTTGAAATTTTCAAATTTTATTTATTTATCCCTCAAGTAACAAAAAAAATTTGAAAGAAAATATTGAACATTCAAGAAAATTCTATTTGGTTGAAATGATTTTTCAAATGATTTATTTATTTGACAAACATTTTTTGAAGCTTGCTACCAAGGTAT
>Ga0116231_10011214_pt1 | contig 13931 bp, 10 predicted proteins | sample S1TSphgellanicum_2_FD_89695 | JGI IMG/M metagenome (GOLD analysis project Ga0116231, IMG submission 89695) | Host-associated microbial communities from peat moss isolated from Minnesota, USA - S1T2_Fd - Sphagnum magellanicum MG | ecosystem: Host-associated > Plants > Peat moss > Unclassified... | reverse complement strand
GGGGGGAAGCAATTTTGTGTTATAGCCAAAGTGATGATCATCCACAGGAAGGTTTAGCCAAAATCAAGCTAAATCTGAAAAGCCAAATGTTAATAAAAAAAGAAAATCTTCTATATTATTAGCTACTCTTACTTACTTACTTGAACCATGATTAAAAAGTCTGGGGATTTTTCTGAAATTTTGGTCGAATTATGGCTATTTAAAATCTCAAAAAAGCACACGATTGATTTGTTTCAGCACGTTTGAATTTTTAATATATTATTTTGGCTATATATATAGCCAGCCAAACAAAAAGGCGGCTGGTGCTGGTGCTGTGTTGTTTTCGCTGTGTTTGGTTTGTGAGCGGAAGTGAACGTGTTGTGTACTCGCCTCGCTCGCTGCATGTTTCCTTCTCTTCTGCTCATTTCCCCATTTGCGATTTTGTTTTGTGAGACGTTGTTGCTGTTGTTGTTGTCCTTGTTGTTAAGGAAATGCTATCCCTTCCATAGTTTCAAAAAATAAAAAGCTTCTTTGGTTTCACAGAAGCGTCGTTGTTGTTACGTTGTTAGATCATTTTGCCTTTTTGGTCTTCTGCTTCTTCTTCTTCATCATTGAACAGCAATGGCTTCAGACTTTGGTTCAGATGAACGCGCAATGACTGCGCCGCAGCAGCAGCAGCAGCAACCCCAGAGTTTCTTCTTCTTCTTCTTCTACACATGAGAATCAGGATCTGTAGTAATTTGTTGCTGATAGAAGAAAAAAATTTGCTGCATTTTTCTGTGGCGAAGTTTTCATAGCGGCCAGCCGTGGACGTCATCATGGGAAATCCTTCTTCCCCGAGCTCCAAACTTCAGAAGAAGACCACCGTCGTGACCCCGTCAAAGAGTAGCCATCATCAGCATCATTATCATCGGCGAGCGCCTTCCATGACAAGTCTCTCACCTGGTGATAATACTCAAGGGAAAGGGGTGGCGGCTTCTTCTTCTTCTTCTTCTTCTTCTCCCGAGAGAACCAACAATGGAGCTGCAAAATCTGGAGCTAGTAGTAACAACAACACTCCAAGCCCTGGAGCAGGAGGAGGAGGTTCTGGGGAGAAGGGCAACAACAGCATGTCACCTGCTGCTGGTGCTGCTGCTAAAGATGCAAAAGTTGTAAGGAGAAGATCAAGGTCATCGTTGGGTGGTGCAGACGAGTTTGTGAGAGGCATTGATTTCAATGCTGCAGCAGTAGCAACGCCACCTGCTGCTGAAGACAACAAGAAGACAATCATTCCACCTACAGTGGAAGAGAAGAAACATCCCTTTCTCCTTGCTCGAGGTATGGCTCTCCAACGTCTCTATCAATGTTCACTTCCACTGAAGAAACCCTGGATGATTATCTAGAGCTCAAGTTTCTGTCAGCCAGGTTGAGGGTTCTGGACACAACTGGATACAATGTCTTTGAATCTCTTCCTCCTGGAGGTGAGTGCAGCTGCTGCAGGGAAGGAATTCTGACTCAAAATGTAGTGATACGTGCGAATGCAGGAGGGATTGGCAGGAACGGGGTTCGGAGTGGGACTCCTTCTCAGTCACTGCAATCTCCCCAGGGGACAAAACCACAACAACGCATTTCTACACCACCGGGTAAGGAGAAGACTCCTGCTCTATTAGTACGAGGAGGAGGAGGAGCTGGATCAGCTTCCTTGACTCCTTCACCCAAGAAAGCTGAAACAACAAGCAGGAAAGCAGAGAAAGAACTGTCCTTGGCAGCAGCAGAGAATGCAACAACAGCCAAACCTGTAAGAGGAGCGCAGGGAGGCCATTCAATCTCAACTGGACAACACCAAAAGCAGAATGGGAGCAGTGCAACGGTACTTCTAGCAACATCTGAGAAATTCAAGGTTGCTGGAGATGATGATGATAGCTGCTCCCTCACATCCTCTGACATGTCAACAACGCCATTGCAACCTGGTCAGTCATCTGTGTCCACCCTTCTTGTTGCTGCACTGGTTTCTCTATTGTGTGGATTGTATGTTTGAGCAAGAAAACGACTGTCAGAACTGTACATATTGAATTTATTTTTGCTTACCTTACAGTTGTGTCAATCTTGAATTCTTCTCAGGATTATGTGTTTGTCTGGAGATTGAGCGACTGTTTGCATTCTTTGCAGACCTTGAAAGGAGCTCAATTTCTCAACCATTGGCACATGAAGGGTTGACAAGGTCAGAGATCTTGGTGTCTATAGAGTTACCAGTTTATCATGAAGGTGAGACTACTGCAGAGGAGTTGATATCCAATGAAGTTAATCAGGTTCAAGATGACCAGCTGCACTTGCCTATTGAGGATGCAGAGGAGAAGACTTCCACAGCTTCTACAGAGTTGTCATCATCAAGCCTTGACTATGCACAGCAGCAGGAGGGCTTGCAGAATGCAGACTCTGGTGAGCACAAGTTAGCTCTGCCAACTTTACGATCATCTTCTTCACAACTGGCTTGTGAGCCACAAGGTTGGAATGAAATGAATGTTGAGGAACCAACTGCCAGTGCAGCAATGAAAGACATGCAAACTCACCAGCCCTCTACTGATATGGGTGGCACTCAAGAAAACCAGGTTGATCTGCAAATTGCAGAAATTGGGGAAAGTTCATCAACTCCTGCAATCTCTTCAGAGCCACCTTCTCCTAACCTTCTCTGTGCAGAGGCAGAGGCAGAGGAGGAGGAGGAGGAGGAGGAGGCATTCACCACAGCAGCTACCTCAGAAGAGTTGAGTTTGAGCACAGAGAAAAACCTCCTGATAGGGATCCCCTCTGAAGACCTATCTTCTCACCTATCTCATACCTCCATGAACCAGGGGAAATATGACGGGATGACTGCTGAGCAAGAAGTTTTGGAGTCATCTTCAGACACATCTCTTGAGAGGTCAATCAGACCTGATGTTGGTGAGGATCATGGTAGGAGTGGAAATCTTAACACTTCAAATTTTCTGGTTATGGAGCCAATGCCCGACTCAGGGTGTAGTTCAGCGCAGGACAGTGTAACTGTGGGTGATGATAGTCAGGAGTTGATTGCTGCCACAACACAAAACACCATGGCTTACCCAAGTAAAAACTTGGAATCTCCTGCAATTTTCCTGGATCTGGAGGAAGCAGTTGGGACCCACTCTGAGAGTGCAGCAACATTTTCTCCCGGTACTTTGCAAGAAAGCATTGTGTTTCCTGATAATGATCAGGAAACTAACAAGAACACAGTGTCCCTTTCTCACGGATTGTTGACAGCCTCTCTTGATAGTTATCATGACCTCCCTTCAGAGCAGTTAGCAACTTCTCCTAATTCTAAACAGGAAACTGACATTCAAGCTGCAACTTCTGTCACCCCACAACAAGCCTTGGAGCCAGATCTGGAGCAACTGCCATCTGCCAATCAGGAAGAGTTTTTGGTGCTTGAACAGGAGCCTGGGCTAGAGGAAACTTCCACAAATGTGTTTGTCTTACCAAGCACCCACTCTCTGAATCCAGTGCACTTGGATGAGGAGAGTTTGGCTGTACTTGCTTCTAGCCAGAAGTCACCCACTCTGGATCGTTCTGTTGAAACAGGATCAGTTGCAGTGGATGCTAACCAAGATCCTCCAGTCTCTACCTTAATGACTGATTTCCTTGCCTCAAGTTCTGCCAAATCCGTCAATGCGGATCTTGTGGAGGGTGCAATCATCAAAGATGGGGATAATCAGTTCTCTGCAAACAGGAGGTTGGATATGAACAGAATTGTGGAAACAACGGAATCTGAAAATAGAATGTCACCAACAATCAGAGAAGTATTGGAAGAAGTGGTGACCAATGCTCCTGATTCATGTGCAGAGGAAGAAGCTACAGATGGTGTGGATAAAGGAAGCATGGCACGCTTGCTTCAGGAAACAAGTTTGAATCTTTTGGAAATGGGAGTTTCAGCCTCGTTAATACTGGCTGAGGATGTAGTAGTCAAAGAGACCAAATCAGCAGCAGTTCAAAACAACTGGATGATGCCAGGTGATGGAGGAGGACACACCGAGAAGTTGCCACTAGACACAGGAATTGGAAGGGGCACAATCCCTGTGACAGAGAATGCTCATCATCATTTGCATTTTGACATCCAGGATGAAGCTGTAGCGGCCATCCTCCATCAAGATTTGGGTGTTGATGACAAGGTGGCACATATTTCCTCACTGAAAAAAAATGCTGGGAACATAGCAGAATTTTCTTGCTGAATGTTTTTTTTGTTTTTGGTTGTGGAAGCAGAGTTTGTGTTAAACATCCTTTCTGCAGTAGGCACAAGGTGAGTTACTTTTGTGAATTGGAGATTTTGAACTCAGTTGTTTGGGTATGTGGCAGACAAGTGCAACCACAATAGTACATGATCTTCCTGTACATGAAGGTTCACAAGGCAACACTATTAAAAAGCTTGAAGATCTTGAGATGGCTGCTGCCCATGGTGTTGCACCCTCACTGCCACTGGAGCCTGCAGAGACAGCAAAACCAATGCATGGGGCTGAATCAGATACCATTTCTGAGAGGGAACCAGGTGAATGCCTTGAAACCACGGACCTTGATTGAACTGCATTCGAAGCTTGAATACCCATTCTGGACAACTTCAGGCTGTAGTTGTTGAGCTGCGGCCAAGATTGTGTGTGTGCAGATTACTGACAGAAATCCCTCCATTGGTTTACAGTTCTCACACACGGGTTTTGCATGTGAAATGGCTTTCAGGAGGGGTTCCTCATATTGTGCTAGTTGATGCCTTGGTCTTGCAGGTTCTGCATCTCTTAGAGGTCATCTGATCTATGATGATACATCTGAGGCAGCTGAGGAATTAGATAGATCCAACAATGTGTCTGATGGAAGTTTTGATATGGCAGAAGACGAGAGAGTTGCTGAAGCAGTCATGGGAGAAGTCAATCTCTGTAAGCAGGAAGAGGACATAGCTGGTGAATCGGCTGCTGCTGCTGCCCACATGTCCCCTCTTTTTGAAACTAGACCTGCTCCAACACAACAGCATAAGCCTGCAGTTCCTGCAGAAGAGCCAAAGTTGGAAGAGATTGAAGGACAAGGGTTACATCTGAACTGTCTTGATGAACTTTGTAGATCTCTTGAAGCTGAAAATTGTGATACAGTTATGTCAGTGGGAACACCAGACATCTCTGAAGGGCTCCTCCACCCTGAGAGGAATCTGGAGATGCCAGGGGATGAAAGATCTGAAACTGAGGTAAACGGGAAAGAGCAGAGACCTCGTGACGAACAAACTATGACCCTTGCAGCTGACACCAATTGCCCAGTTGCTTCAAAGCAGATGCTAGACAATGCAGGGGATTACCCAGTGAAAACTTCTGAGAAACAAGAAGCTGAGAGCTCTGGAGACACATCTGCTGAGGCATCCCTGAATTTCAATCCAAGTCATGCTCCAACTATGCAGGACAATTTTGTGGTCCCTGCAAAGGAGCTGGTGACAGTTGATGGTGTGGGTGAAGATGTGCATCTTACTGTTCCAATTCTTCCTTTGTCTGTTGCCTCAGATAATGAGGTAGAGCAGTTGGATTATGACAACTATCCAGTATCTCCAAATGGAACCTGTAATGTTACGGAACAGCTGGAAGAACTAGCTAAGACAGAAGGATTGCAAGGGGTCAATGATTTGGATGAAGAAAAAACCAGCTTAGCTACTGGTGAAGGTGCCCACTTGAACTCTTGTATGAAGACATTACATGCTCCAAGCATGCAAGAGAGCTGTGCATATCAGGCACAGAAGACAGCTGCAGAGAAAGATTCAGGTGAATCAGTGGATCTGCAGTCCAGGCACATTCTATTGGGTACCTCACCTGCTGCAACTGGAGACAATGAAGAAGAGACAACAAGTGGTCAGGCAAATAGGAGTTCTGATGGTGCCAGTATTGAACTGGAATCTCTCCCAGGTACGTACACTACCACAAATTGCTTGTCATGTTCAAGTATTTCATTTCTCCTGAAGTACACTGTTATGAAAAGTTGTTGCAGATAGGGATAACATATGAGAGATTGTGGGTACCTGTTTTGGGGACTCATGGTTTCATTACTGATTTCCCACCTTCCTGGTGCAAAGACCCATTGTTTATGTACAGCAATTGACATGGAAAACACAGGCTACATTGTTTGCATCAGCTGTAAATGAATACCAACTGATTTCTTACATTTATGTCTATGTCAATGGGAGAACGGAGTTGAGGTCTAAAAGGCAGTCATAATCAGGTTGAGGTGTTTTCTTTCATCTTTCCAGAACTATCATCATGGATGAAAACTGGCTTGTTGAAAGTTTTGATGTGGCTGTGCAGGAACCAATGAAGATAATGTTGACCTCAACAAACCAAGCAATGATCATGTCAGATGTAATGGTGTGCAGGCTCAACAAGCTGATTTAGTGAAGGAACAAGCTATTTTAGATGTTAGAGAACCATGCGAAAATCACAGCCATGACACAAATGAATCTGAAATAACTGATATGAGCAATGAAGCTCCTCTCCCTTTGACATGTTCCAATCAATTAAAGGAGAACACCTGTGAGGTTTCACATGCTTCATCAACTGACGTCATTGATGGTGAGGTTCCAACCTGCGATCAAACTGGACTGCAGACACATTTGAGCTCAGATGTCACGCAGATACAAACAGCTGACCACAACCACAGTTCAGTTTCTTTCAAAGGCCTAACCTTGCTTCAGAAACCCATGTTGATAACAAATGGCCACAGCCTGGAAACCATGCTGCAAGCATCTAATCCTGAAACTGCAGAAAATCATGAACCGACTTCTACTACCATATTTTCTGTACAACACCCACGCTCAAGCTCCCAGCAGGACCATTTGTGGGAGGAGCAAGCTGAAGCATATTCAAGTGGAGGCAGAGGGACTCCTGCTCGCTTGGAAGTGCTCACAACCAATGGATTTCACTCCCCATCACCTGGTCCTGCAGCAACATCTCTTGATGACCAGATTGTACCTGCGTCAGGCCCTATAAAGGACAGCATACAAGATGCCATGGCCTCCTGCAGCAGAGTTGAGAATGGCAGCACTAGCAAAGAAGGCCAGAGCGGAAGAGGAAACTTTGGAAGGTCACACACACCATTGAGGAGCTTGCTTGCAGAAGATGCTTACAAGAGATCCATCTCAACAGGACCAGGAAGTTCACCATTGAAGCGGCTCTTCTCACGTATTATGGGGACTCCGCCAAGGATGGGCGACAGCAATGTCAAAGAGGTAAAGAAAAAAAACCAATCAGTTTGGAATACATGCCTTGGTGGCTCTGCTGTACAATAGATCCTCAAAAATCACTCAAGCCAAATCCATTCTCTTTCTGAATGACCCCCTGAAAAGCCTGCATATACCCAAAATGTGCCTATAATCCCTTGCAAAAGATGGGTAGTTTGCCTCCCCTCCAGAGAGCCCAATTGCCAATAGATAGATGCATGCTCTGTATCAACTGGCAGAACAAAGTGGTCTCCTGTATGTATATTGGATAGAGGTTTTGTAGCCTGGGTGTGTGTTGCATTGCATCTACATGGATGTTAAGAAAGGTTGCAATGAGTTCAGAGCTTGTTGAAAGACCATGTGCAAGCCAATGCTGTGCTTTGCTTCTCCAATCAATGCCAGCTGCTAAGATGATGTTCTCCTGTGTCAAGGAGAGAAATTGTTGGGTAATTAGAGATCCAAAATGGAGGTAGCCTATGGGTGTCGCATTGCAATTGAGGGAAAGGGCACTCATTCCTTTCTCTTCATCTTCCATTGATGATGTGTTTTCTCAAACAGCATGCATGGAATCTGGAAATTGACAGGCTTCTTAAATCCTTGTGATTCTAGAAAGCCAGGGGGGCTGGAAGAGATGCCACTGATTTTTTAATACAAACAGTAGAGTTCAGTAGAGTTTATTATGCCTGTTAGTTGTTTGAATGAATCAGCATTAGTTGCCTGCTTAGAAGCTGGTTGCCAAAGCAAATACTCTCCAAAAAGTAAGTATGGGAGTTGTTGTCCGGCCCCAAAATGACTGTCACCTAATACATGTTTGTTACAAGAATGAACCTGTCGGAACTTTATCACTGAAAGAGCAGGTACAAAGAAGTGGAAATGGAGAAAGGAAGAGAGCCCCCTCACACTGGGAGCATTTCAACATTGAGGCAGAAACCCCCTGATTGGATGGAAAGGTTGTAATTGGACTAGTTCACATTACACTAGGGTTGCAGGTTGAAGAGACTGAGTAAATGTGAATGGTTGAAAAGTTGGCATGGATTGATTAGCAAATGAATGGATACTGAACCAAAAGAGGAAATGCAATTTTCTGTGCATTCATGAAGTTTTAAGAAATTTCCAAAGTCTGGAAGCTTAGGCACTTTATGATGGGCATTTAAGAGACTCATACATAATGACATTGGATTATACTCTTAATTTGGACTCAAAATCCGTCCTGGATATGTATGGCAGCTAGTTGCAAGGACAAAGGAGCACTAACTTGAATAATGTGATGTGCATCCTGCAAAACTATCCAAGACTAATTCTAAATATGTCGAAAATTCTGCTGATCCACACATCACCCCTTCATGAAAATTGTGCCTGCAATGCTATGCTGCAAAAACCTTAGTGCATGACTCGTAAACCAACTACCAATAATCCAACTCTAAACAATTAATTGCGGACCATCCCACTAATCACCTGCGCTTTCCTCCCCCGCAACGTGATCATGAACATTGGAGCTTCTTGCAACGGCTTCTTAAATGATCTCATTCCATTGGAGTGGAGTTTGGAATTGGTTTGTGGACCAGTTCAACAAGGGGTGTGTCACACTGTGGTCTTGCCATTTACATTAAAAGTATCTTAAAGGCAAAAGAAGAATTATGGAAACACAGACATTTCACCATGCAAAAATCTACCTAATCTTCAAAAATTCCTCTAAAATGAAACCAAAATCCTTCAAGATATTATAACTCTATAACTAATCTCAAGTTTCAACACAAAATCCAAAGTATCATCTTTCAAAAATCCTCATATAAAAACAGACCTACTATTACCTAGGGGCCAAAATCCCTTAAGCTACTATACTATACAATGAATCTAAACATGATATCCTTGCCTTAGTAGGCAAGGCCAACTAACCGTGATGTGTGTCACCTCATTGCCCTCCCTTCTAACTTTTTGTTTTTCAATCGTTGTTGCCCTGTTGAATGTGCAAATCGATGGTGCGATTACACTAATGTGGGCTCCATTGGTTATGCCATTATTCTCCAAACCAGTTCTGTACATAACATGATAGAGTTATGCATAAACCTACCCTGTATTTGGCCTCCCATTTGCCTCTGAGTTTTGAGTTATCCATACAATTACCACCATAATTTCGAGTGCTGAATTAGCCCCTTTACACTATAGCATTTCACACACACCAATTGGTGTTATTGTTTTTTACTATTTTTTTTCTTGTTCATCACAAAATTTTCCTTCCTTTGTCAAATAATAGTAACATTTTCATCAGCTTTGCTAGAAAACAGTTAAAACTAGTCCATGCAACTAACTGGAAGGCACACACTTCAACCAAACATAAGCATTTGTTGTCAAGGAGCACACTGTGTCTAGATCTTTTTTACTGCCAACATCTCACTACTTTCTCTTTTCTTTTCTTCTGCTGTTCTGTCTGACCCAAATTGTAGTCACAAAAACCTCGCATGATAATGATATACTAAAAACACATATTTTGCCATAAAACAATAAAGTCAGTCTCTCAGGCAATTTGAGGATTCGAGCTTGTATTATTGATATTCATGACATCATCAAACAGTAAAAAATTGAGGCAATAGTCTTTATAGCATTTGCATGTGAAACAAATGATTAACAATTGTGACAGAGGTGAAGACAGTTTTATCAACAGTGTTGAAACGTTCATTCATAACAATAGTCATCTTGTAAAAGTTTTGACAGGTTCCATCCTCTACTACCCAAATGCCTAACATAAACTTTGATATCATTCCTCCAGAGTTGAATCAGCCTGCTGGTAGTGAACCTGTCTGCAACCTCCACCTCAGCAAATCAAAAGCAAGAAATCATTACAGTGCTACAAGGATCCAGTGGTCATGTAAGGGACATACAACGGTGCAAAACTTAATTTTCACAACTCTTAGAAATGGCAGTGAATGACAAAATAACCTGGAGCTCAAGAGATTGAGAACAGAGAGATTAGTAACCAATCAATAGTGCAGTGCAGTGGGCATTAACAAAGCAAACTATTTTTGGCAGAAATAGCTTTCAAACTGGAGGAATCCATACTTCATAACAGAAAAAAATTTGAAACTTCATTCATTCTGCAAAATAAACACTCAAGTTCACACAGGTCACATCGTCAGCAATCACACTCTTGGAAATTTAAAACAAAACATTCCCCAACAACACAATAAGTCGGAAACCCTGTACTCACAGGTCCAAGCTACATCTTTAAAGAAAACCCTTCTGACAACACAGAGACCACAAAAACCACAGGTCAAAGATTTTTGCCAAGTCAATTTCCACCTCATTTCAGCAACAAAACTTCCACCTTTTCTTTGCATCCTCAAATGAACAGCACAGTATACTAGCAGCTACAGGCAGGAGAGAGTAACCTCGAGCATGGGTACCAGTCGTCCTAACATACCACTTAGAAGAATTTCCTTCAGAATGCCAAGTCAATGACATAGAAGTATCAAACTTTCTCCATATCATCCAGGCTGCAACACATCAAAATCCAGAACGGCACATAGCTCAAGTACACACGCCTAAATAGACAAGACTGATAGCACATGGCCAGAAAACACTATTTCATTCATGACCCACACTCGCAATAACACAATCGCTTGAGAAAAATGAAAGCCAACAGTGAGAAACCAAAAGACGAGTCTCCATTGAACCCAAGAAACGATGCTCTGAGCATTGTGCTCATATCTTAGTCTTCTACATACAGAACCATCATACATCTATGACGCCCTTCATCTGCTGTGTTGAAACCTCATTCTTTTCTGCACTTTTCAAAAGTTTTGATGAATGTTTGTGTCCCCCTTGAGACGGGACATCAATCTTGTAAAGAATTTCAGCTAATCAGTGTAGCTTTCATGTACAAGGAATGCTGAAAACAGCAAAGATGGCGAATAATCTTCACCACCTAGAAAACCAGAGGTAGATCTTACCGCAAGATATGACCCCAAGTTAACCCGGAGCATGTGTGTTGTCTATAACAATCACCTGTAGGACAAATCATCCCAGGACTTCAGCAGCTGCTTCTTCCGGCACAAGAAAGAAGCCTCTAAGAAGAAAATTTCCTTTCAATGCAACAGAACACAGTTTTGCGTGCAGAACCTACACTTCTCACGAAGGCCAGACCCATCCACTTACAAGGAGAGTATGAGCGGCTTCCCGGAGAGCCGCACTCCAAACCATCATCCATCGACAGCAAGCGGATCGAATCGGTTCGCATTATGCCCGGCTTAGAAGCTCCATTGGAGTGGCTACCTCAGAGCCAAGCAGCACAAAGGGGAGCGTAAGAAGACAACATCACGGGTTGGAAAAACTGACGACTTCGACTCAATCTGAACTTCCATAATCTGAACATGCATCCTCATGCTCATGAACAACACTAGACACACCACCTCCCTGTACCCTTTGTTGGAGCTCAATGAGCTCTTGTTGCATCAAGAAGAAGCGCTCCCTCAACGTCAAGTTCTCGTCCTCCAGATACGCAATATGGCTTTCCTGCTCTGCAAGACGTACTTCCATGAGCTGAGAAGTGTTGTTCGTACCATATGTCAATGGATATGTCATCTCAAACCGGCTAACATCCCGATCTAACCGCTGTTCAAGACTCTGCTCTAACTGCTGAACAGATGATTGTGGACTATGGGATGGAGCCTGCTGCTGAGTAGCAATACCAGCGCTTCTAGTAGAAGACTCATTAGCAACAGAACCAGTGCTTACGGAACGCGGCTCATCATTAAACGCTCGCAGATGTATAAGACCTGCCATAGATCCATAACCATTGACTCCAAGATCTTTAACTTCTTCCACAAGAAGACCCTCCCTATAGTGATGAGGTGCAGGAGAAAAAACAGGAGTGGAGAAAAAGGCAGGAGTAGTAGCAGCAGCAGGAGACACGAGTGAAGCCAAACCCCCTGAGCGACGGACTCTCATCAGGAACGAGCTATTGTTGAAAGGAGCCCTCGGCACGCTCTTCCTTCGCCTCGGAAAGTGATGTCTGGTCTTCAAGCGGTTTTGACGCTGCAAATCTTTCAGTCTCGGAGGATCATAAACACCGGACTGCAACACAAAGACTTTTGCACCTTGCTGCTGCTTATTATTACTCCTGTTTCGAAACCTCTGTTTCGATCCGTTGTTCCTCCACTTACGCTTCCAAGGAAGTATCACCTCTGGATATGTCCCGTGCACGACCTCCTGTCTAGCAACACCGGAGACAGAGTCCATTTTGACAGGCAAAGGAACAGGGATTCGCAAGAGACTTCGAGATAAAATGAAATCAGACAAATAGATCCTTCGAGCGAAGCGTGAAACGACCGCCGATCGCTTCAGAAGTTCCTATAAGGACTCCGACAAAAAGTATGCAAATCGATGATCTCCAAAAAGCTGTTAAATCTCTTAGAGAATCCACAAAGACGGCAGACGGCAGAGAAGCGCACCTTCGGGTGACGAAAGAAAATAAGGGAAAAAAATGAAGAAAGGAAATCAGATCAACTAGCAAACAAAGGGAAGGGAGGGTTTCGATGAAACCAATCACAGGAGATAGCTTGTGGCACTCTTTCACGACTGTTGAAAAAAGTAGCAAAGGCAGAGAGAGACAGAGAAAGAGAGACAAAGACGGAGAGATACAGATAGACCACCGAAAACTTTTCTTCTTCACGCACGATACTTGGAAAATAATCAAAACAATAGAGCATAAGAAGAGTGTTAGAAGAGAGAAGGCAGCATCGAGGATTCCAAGAGCATCGTCACCACCGCGCAAGAGCACGAGAAAAGAAACATTCACGAGAAACATGCCGCCTTGTTCTGAACAGGCGTGAGGATGTGTTCGAGGTCTTCATAATCGAACGGCGTGATAACAAACCCTCTTGCATCGGACGGTTCAGATCAACTTCCGTTGTGGATCTGACCGATGGAGTAAGCATCCGCCGCCCACTTTGATGACAGAAAGCGGGGAGGTCGTTTAGGTCTTCAGATCGAACGGCGTGAAAAATACAGCCTGCTTCATCGGACGGTTCAGATCTACTGTTGTTATGGACCTGACTGGTGGCCTACCTTGATGACCAAAAGCGGGGAGGTAGTTTAGGTCTTCAGATCGAACGGCGTAAAAAGGAAAGCCCGTTTCATCGGACGGTTCAGTTCGACTGTTGTTATGGATCTGACTGGTGGCGTACCTTGATGACAAAAAAGCGGGGAGGTGGGTTTAGGTCTTCAGATCGAACGGCGTGAAAAGGGAAACCCTTTTGCATCGGACGGTTCAGATCGACTGTTGTTGGAGATCTGACTGTTGGAGAAAAAAGCAGCCGATCGGTGCCCCCGTTCAAATTCGCCGGCGTTTTCTTAATTAAATTTTTTTAACTCGATTAAATTGCAGAGAAATATTTTGCTATTTATTTTCAATATCCTTTTTTTTGTGTGTGGAGAAATATTTTGCTGCGATTTTCATTTTTCGTCTTTTTTTTCTTTTCTTTTCTTTTCTTTTCAGGAGGGATGACGGTTGTGACTGGGGTTATTATTATATTATTATGGTGGCAGAATCAGCAGTATGGACCAAACAATTCCATTTTACGGGTCCGATTCCAGTGTTTTTTTTTTTTTTTATTTTTTTTTTTTTTTTTTTTTTTAAATTTTTTTAACTCGATTAAATTGCAGAGAAATATTTTGCTATTTATTTTCAATATCCTTTTTTTTGTGTGTGGAGAAATATTTTGCTGCGATTTTC
>Ga0116231_10011213_pt1 | contig 13932 bp, 9 predicted proteins | sample S1TSphgellanicum_2_FD_89695 | JGI IMG/M metagenome (GOLD analysis project Ga0116231, IMG submission 89695) | Host-associated microbial communities from peat moss isolated from Minnesota, USA - S1T2_Fd - Sphagnum magellanicum MG | ecosystem: Host-associated > Plants > Peat moss > Unclassified... | reverse complement strand
TAGCTTAAATCACTATGGGACTTTAAAAGTGAAATAACTTCATTGCATTTTACTGATTTCACTTAGTGAAAGTTATTTCACTATAATATCACTATGTAGACATCATGTTTCATTACTAGTTAACATAATTCACTATTACAATTTATTATAGCAAATAGGTTTATGTCTATGTTTTTAAAAATATTATATCTATGCTAATTTATGATATACCTTATATTATTTTAAATTACTTTAGTTATTCTAACTTATATTTTATGTTATTATAGGCTATTATAAATTATTGTATTCTAAATTATTATATGTTATTTTACTTTAAAATATTTTAACTAGTTTATTATAAGCTCTTAAATTATTTTATTTTTAATTAATATATGTTATTTCAAGTTATACTTTAAATTATTCAAGGTCATTTTACTTTATGTTATTATAAATTATTTTATCCTAAGCATAATAACTTAAAAATAATCTAAAACAAAATATAATGATTTAAGGTAAAAAAACTTAGAATAGAAAATAATAACCTATGAAAAATAATTTTAAATACCTTATAATATAATAACTACCAATAGCCTATGATATTATAACATTGAATATCAAACAATAATTTATAATACAATAATCACCAATAGATGTAATATAACAAATAATAACCAATAATAATTTATAATATAATAACCGTTAATAATCATTAATCAAATAACAATCAATAACCACCAATAAAATAAGCACTAATGGCTTACAACGAAATAATCACTAATAGCCATTAATAGATTAATCACGAATAACCATTAATAGAATAGCCACCAATAGCCATTAATAGATTAATCATGAATAACCATTAATAGAATAGCCACCAATAGCTATTAATAGATTAATCACGAATAACCATTAATAGAATAGCCACCAATAGCTATTAATAGATTAATCACCAATAACCATTAATAGAATAGCCACCAATAGCCATTAATAGATTAATCACAAATAACCATTAATAAAATAGCCACCAATAGCCATTAATAAATTAATCACGAATAACCATTAATAGAATAGCCACCAATAGCCACCAATAGAATAACCATGAATAACCACCAATAAAATAACTATTAATTTTCATTAATAGAATAACCACCAATAACTATTAATAAAATAACCACTAAAAAATATTAATAACCATAAATATAATAGGTACCAATAACCATTAATAACCACTAATAGCATTAATAAAAAAACAACCAATAGCCATATAATACAATTGCTTAGGATTGCCAACAATAATCTAAGGTGAAATAATTTATAATAAACAAAAATAACTTAAGGTGAAATAACTTTCAATAGCCAAAAATGATTTATAATACCTACAAGTAGTCTAAATTGAAATAATTTACAATAGCCAAAAATAACATAGAATAACCAAAAAAAAATTTACAATAACTGAAAATAACCTAAGGTGAAATAAGTTAAAATAGCCAAAAATAACTTGGAATAACAAAAAATAACCTAAGGTGAATAACAAAAAATAACCAAAAATAATTGAGAATAACCATAAATAATCATAAATAATGTAGGCTGAAATAATTTAAATTAATGAAAAATAGTCATATATTAATTGAAAGTAGTTTAACATAAGTAGTATTATTATATTAACAAAAAATATTATTATATTAACAAAAAAAAATTTCAAAAGAATGGTCATTGAAATGTTATTGAATAATGATATTCAACTTTTTTTTGTTCAAATGATTTTAAACTTTCAAAAGGAAATAAATGTAATTATGTACATTATTGAATTTTTTAAAAGTAAATTTGAATCATTTCATTGAAATAAAATTTCAATAAGATATGAAATTTCAAAGTTTATGTTTTTGTAATGTTTAAAATGAAGTATTTGATAAATATAATGTAATGTAACATATTATTATAACAAGTGGGGTGGCTTGATGGTAAGGGTGTTTGCCTCCATTCTAAAAGTCAAGGGATCAAACCTCATGGGTGGTGTTGTGTGTGGTCAACAATGGTACGTTGACCGAATATTCCCCTATCAAATTCCTAGGCTAGGTGCCTAGGTTGATTACATGGCTTACCTACCTACCTAAGCTAGGTTTTTAACTTAGCATAGGTAGTGACACGTGTCAATAAATAATAAGCTTTAAAAATCATGAAATTATCAATAATATTCTATACAAGAATAGTTGGGGTGGTGACAACAAGTTTCAAGAGCGGGGGGGGAGGAAGGAAGGGAGGACGGGGGGGAGGAAGGAGGGGAGGACGGGGAGAGACAGGTGGTGGGGGTGCACCACTTGCATGCCTTGATTTTTCTCGGGGAAAGTGCCATCATGGAAGTTCATGCCAATTTTTACATGTAGACCACAACAACACTGATGGAGCTTCTTTTGGTGACCTAGGCAGAGGAGGGGGACGGTATGGGTCCAGGAGTGGTGGTGGTGGTGGTGGTCAGTCATTTTCTAGGTGGGTAGATGAGAGTTCCAGGGGACTGATGGATGGAAAGGACGACCACCCAAGGATATTATAAAAGTAGATTATATAATTAATATTAATTTTTTTCCATACTTGTTAGTTAATTAACTAACAAGTGAATGGTTTGCTAAATTTGTATTTCACTTGAGAGTAACCTTGTTTCATGAAGTACCAGTGAAACAAGTCATTATCCTTAACAATTGGTTCTTGTTCACTAAGGGGTTAAACAATTTCACTAGGTAAAAATGTCCAAATTCATTCAAAAATTTAATGAAACCCAAAGTGAACTAGGACACATTTCCTAGTAGTGCACCTTCAACGTGTGTTCCTAGGGAGTTTGCAAGAACTTTCATGAAGAAGGCTCGATACCTCCCTTTGAGGGAATCTCTAGGTTGGGGGTGCTATTTTTCGAACAATCGAGGTACCAACCACACTGGAAAAGATGGGAGCAAACCAATCCTTGAGTAGGTCCTTCCGAAACATAATGCTATCAACATCAAGGTCACACCAAATGTCTAGGAAATTGGGGAGCAAATTAATGGCACAAAACATGACAGAAATACCTACGATATAATGAATAATGCCTTCATAAATAAATCTAATAAATAGCTACAAACATTCCTACTTTTAGTGTCGAAACAAGGGGAAGTTTTGTGGTGATGCAAAATAAAATATGCATAGTAATAAACATTCAAAAATCAATTTGTTTTAGCTTGAGAATGGAATGCAGTTATATAATTGGAATACTTATACAAAACTCATTTGATAACCTCCTTGCTCTTGAATTGTTGCTCCCAAGATTTGCTTCTCCAGATGCCATTCTTAAGCTTCAACTCTTGGAAAAAACAATCTCCCATGTCGTTAGCCTTTGTTGTGGTAGATATGAAAAAGAAAGAAAGATCATATCTAAAATTTCTCTCATAACTAAAGAAAAATCAGAAACTATTGTATCGAAGAGCTTGAATGCCTCAATTTTAAGTTGTAAGAACAAAACAAAATAAAAAGGAACATGTTTTTAAAAAAATGAAAAAAAAATCATCTAAAAATAAAATATTTGATGCTAGAAGGTTGCCTTGTGCAACCATTTGTCGAATTAGGAGTTAGAAAACTTGAGCTTGGGGAATGTTTTGATTTCTCATAAAACAACAAACTCATTCAATATCCTAAACACATAATAATTTTTGTTCAGCCAAAACGTAAAAGTAGGTGAACATCTGGAACTTTTCTATCACCATTCCAGCTATGAGTTCATATCATGATGAACATGTATTTCCCTGAAGAAATCTACACCCAAAAAAGGATCACATATTGGTAAATGCTTACAAAAGGTCAAATAATGATTCGTCCTCATTTACTCCATAGCTCTCTCCATTCATTCTTAGAGCCTCAATGGTGAACAGTTTCGAATGTTGGGGAATTCTTCATAATACAATTTGACCGCAAAATCCCCAATTAAAAAAATTTCTCGTTACAACAACAAAGAAAAACAAAGATGAATAAATTGAAAACAAAAGAAAAATAAAATCTTGAAAATAGTTTGAAATATGTCACATTTCATACATATATTCAAAAAAAGCTTTTTAAGGTCATGGAAGGACTTGAACTAACATTTCTTGTAAACCTCTATTGGTAACACCTCTTTGAATTGTTCCAAGGGGATAATCCCAATCGATAGAATTTTAAAAAATTCATGAATAATGTTAGGTTTTACTTGCTTTAGTTCCACCAACTTGCCATTACACCAAAATGCGTCTTAATTTACTATGGGTTTCACTAGAATTTGAATGAATTTCAACATTTTTATCATGGTGAAACCAATTAACTCCACAATCAATGAGAACCGGTAACTACGGACAATGAATTGGTCCATTATTACCTAGTGCAACAAGGTTACTTTAAAGTGAAATACAAATTTACCAAGTCATTTCATTTGTTATTTAATTAACTAAGCAACATGGAAATCAATTAAATTTAAATTGTTTAGTATTTAATGTAATATTTAATATTATTGATAAGTTCATGATTTTTTAGCTTGTGAATTATTGACATGTCACTATTTATGCTAGGTTTAAAACTTAACCTAAGTACACATGCCATGTAATCAACCTAAATAGGCACTTATTTTAAGAACTAGGTAGGAAAATATTCATTTTAGGCTATTTTCAACTATTGTAAGTTTTTTTTTGCTATTATAGGTTATTTCATTTTAGGTTATTTATGGCTATTATAAATTTTTTTTGTTATTTTAATCTATTTTATCTAAAATTATTTTTTACTATGTGAGGTTTATTGTTAGTTACTTTTGGCTATTGAAAATAATTTCACCTTATGCTATTATGGATTATTCTAGGTTATATTACTATAAGTTATTTGTGATTATTTTATTGGTGGCTATTGTTGGTTATTTTATTAATGGTTATTAGTTGTTATTCTATTGGTGGTTATTAATGGTTATTCTATTAATGGTTATTGGTAGTTATTTTATCGGTGACTATTAATGGATATTAGTAATTATTCTATTGGTGGCTATTAATTATTATTATTGGTTATTGGTAAATATTTTATTGGTGGATATTAATGATTATTATTGGTTATTGGTAAATATTTTATTGGTGGATATTAATGATTATTAATGGCTATTGGTAAATATTCAATTGGCAGCTATTAATGATTATTAATGGCTATTGGTAAATATTCTATTGTGGCTATTAATGATTATTAATGGCTATTGGTAGTTATTCTATTAGTGGTTATTAATGATTATTAATGATTATTCATAGTTATTTTATTGGTGGCTATTAATGATTATTAATGGCTATTGATAGTTATTCTGTTGGTGGTTATTAATGGCTATTAGTAGTTATTCTATTAATGGTTACTAATGATTATTAATGGTTATTGGTAGTTATTTTATTAGTGGTTATTAATGGTTATTTTATTAATGCCTATTGATAGCTATTTTTATTGGTGGTTATTAATGATTATTTTATTAATGCCTATTGGTAGCTATTTTTATTGGTGGTTATTAATGATTATTTTATTAATGCCTATTGGTAGCTATTTTTATTGGTGGTTATTAATGATTATTTATTAATGCCTATTAGTAGTTATTCTACCGGTGGTTATTAATGATTATTTTATTAATGTCTATTAGTAATTATTCTATTGGTGGTTATTTTTTGTTATTTTACATTAGGCTATTATATTATAAACTATTTTAAATTGTGATACTTAGAATAAAAATAACTTATAATAACATCAAGGAGAATGACCTTAAATAACCCAAAGTATAACTTGAAATAACATATATTAACTTAAAATAAAATAACTTAAGTTATAACCTAAAGTTAATTGAATAGTTTAATTTTAAATAACTTAAAGTAAAAAAATTTTAATAAACTAACTCAGATAGCTTAAAGTAGAATAACATATAATAGTTTAAGGTATAAAAATTTATAATATCTTATAATATCATATAATAACTTAAGGTATAAATTAAAATAATTAAGGTAACCTAAAATAATATAAGGTATATCATAAAGTGGTATAAAGTATTTAAAACAACAACATAAAAATAAATTTATTTATCACAATAAATTATAATACTGAATTATGTTAACTAATAATGAAACATGATGTTTACATAGTGATATTATAATGAAATAACTTTAACGAAGGTGAAATCACTAAAATGCGACGAACTTATTTCATTTCAAAAGTCCCATAGTGATTTAGGTTAATGAATTACGCCTCACTTTTATACTAATGTGCAAAAATATAGAAAGGAATCAAACAAAATCCTTTAAATGTAACTTCATGTACGAAAAAAAAAAGGCCGAGAACATATTTGTTGAATTTCGTCATGGCAATGAAGAGCTCAACAAGCCCATGAAAGGTGTTAAGGATAGTGGAATCAACAAAAATGTGTTAGGAGGGTTCATCAATATGCATATGGTTAATGTAAGGTAGCCAAAGTTGCAACTTGTGATTACCATCCCAAACAAAAAACATGCACTTGGAAAAAAATTTGAGGTCAAGATCAACTAAGAAAAGTTATTGAAATCTTTCATTTTCGGACATCCAATGCCAATTCCAAAAACACATATGTTGTTTTTGAAATTCTTATTACCCCTTCCAATTCAAAGGTGAAACATAAAAAATTATGTCCCCCTTTCGATAGCCAATCTAAAATGCTTACTCCATCTTGAGGATGTCGATATTGAGAACAAGATTAACAATCAACATGGATATCGTTTGGCATAGGGGAATAACCATTCAAGCTTTGTTCCTCGACTTCATTTTGTGTTTATCAAGGATTTCAGAATTGTTAACCTTGGTTTAGTTCTAAACAGCTTGAATAATCCTATTGATGGATAAGGAGTTTGCATATGCACCACTTGGGAAGTTTGCAAAAAAATTCAAAATGTTACAAATGCACAAATTTTTTTATGAAAGCCATCTAAAATTTTGAAAACAAAAGTTTATCCCAATGCACTTAATACCTAAGGCATCTCCATAGTCCTTGTGATGGAGATATTTCTGCAATACATCTTTTGTAAAAGTAAACATAGAAAAGTTTGGCATTATTTCCTAAAAAATGAATTGAATTCAAAAGGTCAAGTTAAGGAAAAAAAATTGAACTCTGGCTCGATTCCAATTTTGGAACCAAGTTAAAGTTTGATTATTTTTTTGCTCCATTCAAATTTCTGTCGACACTGAAAGATGTTTAAATGGAACAAAAGCAAAAAACCAAGTTCGAGCCAAGCTCCAAATTTGGAATTGGGCCCAAATTCATCTTGTTTTTTACTGAATCACTAAACATATGTTGTGACTGGTCACAAATCACAAGGTGCAACAATTGCCACAAAAGTTGTCATTAACAGTAAAAAAAAATTGCACCTAACTTCATTTATGTCATGTTTTTTAGAATCACAAATCAAAATGATTAAAAATAATTCAAAAATTTACTACAAATCATGTTACTCCTTGCAATTATAAGAAAATGATTTCTAACAATATTATTTCAAAACTCAAATTTGAAAATATGTTCCTCACACGTAATTCTTTTCACATTTCATCAATATTTCTATTGGTCAAAACTATATATATTTAGGTGCAAAATGTTTAAATTTTTTTTTCATAACTTCAACATGTAAATAAATCCATAAATATATATATTTAATTATAATACATACATCACATTCCAAATTAGATTGACACATGTATAAAAGGCATGTCATTAAAATAATTACTTTAGTTTGAAATACACCTAATAGAAATATTGTTCCATTACAATCATTTCATAATTAAAATGTTCATATGAAAGTTGGGATGTATAGATTATTTTCACATGTATTTCATGTGATCATAGGCTTATTAGATGATTACAATGTTATATTCCAACTATCCCCATTGTAAGTTCCAATGTTACACATTAAAAATCACTTCCTACCACAATCCTCTTAAGGTTAAAATTTCAAACATTCCATTGTCCATTCTCATAACCTATTGAACTCTACTAAATTTCTATTATACATGAGCATTGGGTTTTTTGTTCCATGTATTACAAAACATTCTTATGAAATTATACATTGAGACAAAATTAAAAATTGACCTAAGATGGTTTCGCCTTTGTGAATATGATGTTATAGACATGTATATTAAACAAATGGCACATTTCTTATATGCGATGCCCATTTTCTATTTTTCTTAAGGTTTTCTCTAGGTCTTTTAACAACCTTCAAATTAATGAAAGGCTAACCTCAACCCGGATCACATTTTCACCAACGCATTTTTAAAGCATATAACATATGTGCTTCAATGGGTAACATTATGGGTCCAAGATTGTGGGACTCATTCGATGTTTCTACCAAAAAAATACAAGATTGTCCAAGCTCCCAAGGAATTACTCTCTTGTTTACAATTTAGTATTAGGTGTTTTCATTTTTCTATGCTATCACTATATGTTATTTCCACCTCCATCAACCACTACACCTAAGAAAAGTCATTCAATCCTCAAATCCCAAATCTCAACAATTATCACCAACCAAATATGACTACCGCACCCTAGGGTGAGTTTCCACATTTGACAAAATGATTATTTTTTTTTTCAAAACACTAATTCATTTTTAAATTTTCAATTTATTGAATTTTCCATGATCTATGATGAAATTGTCACATGAGTAATGAAATTATTCAAAATGTAATAATTATGATAATTTTCAACATGTCAACTTCATATTTTCACAAAAATTCATTCACTAATTTGATAATTATTTAATGACAAAACTGACCTTAGGGTAAGGTACTTGCCTTCTCAGGCACAAAATTATTTCCTCAACCATTACCAATTTACAAAAATGCAGCCACTACCAAATATGCCTTCTCCAACCAACAGAGGGTCCCTGGACCTTCTGTGTCTTGTTTCTTCCTTCATGTGATTCTATACCTTCTATGCCTGAGTAGAAAAATTTCAACCATTTTCCATGCCATGGTGTTGTGACTTAATGGTGGGGGTTCTAGCATCCACAAAATCACAAATATTTTTTTTCAGATTAGAGATTAGTTGCTGAGATTAGACTAAATTTCGAGTTTCATAAGTCAAAAACACACTTTTATCAATTTCTAAACATAGGTCAATCCACATGTCAGCATACTACAACCAAGCCTAAATTTGTATGCTTTTGACATTGAATATTGCATTCTTATGGTTTTGATCAATCTTATGCTTTCTTGCCTGTAAGATTTGTTGATGAGTAGAACTCAAAAGTAATCCCTTACTCACTAACAGCCAAAAGCAGGAACCTAGTCTGGGGGACCCTACACTTTGTTTCAAAACACCAAGATGAGTGTTGCAATACTCATAACAGCATCTTCATAAGTACAGCAAATTTCTCCGTTCATACAACTTAAGTGAACCTGATTAGAATTGAGAAAGGACCCAATAGAAAGGCTATAGAGATCTCAGATCTCACACACAATAAAGCATGGAAAAGAGAGAACCCAACCACAAGGAACAGAGAAAATTCTTTATTTAAACAAACCAAAAAATAAGAATCAGTTTGAACAGAGTGCCATATAAGTAGTTCATACATGTGCACATATCCAAGAACTTCAACAGCGGCATGTATGGTATTTGAACACCTACCATAACATCCCACTAACTTCATCAGCTCCCAGCAGTACATAGTTAATCATGAACATTAACTAATATATTCATTAATGTACTGAGATTTTAGCACAAGACCAGCAGTAATGGGTAACCTCACTGATGATGCTAGCTAGATTACCAAAATCTGAAAGTGTAGAACAAGACCAGAAAACCCAAGAGGAAAACAGATACAAAGAGAAACCATAAAAGCAGAGAAGGAAAGGACAAAAACTCAAACAAAAAAAGAAGAAGAATCAAGAGACAAATAAGGAAAACTTTAAGATCATGACCTTGTGTATATATCTAAAAGATAGCAAAGAGAACTCTACAACAGTTTGAAGGGTGATGGAAAGAAGAGTGTGGTCATTACCATACAGGGTTACTCAAAAAATGTCAGACAATCACCTTTATCATGAATAGCACTTAACTGCCATAACTCCCCACTGACATCATCAGCTGCATATGGTGGATGTAGATAAGCATATAATAATCCACCCAAAATTTTGGGCAAAACATTATACAAACATCTGCATCTTGAGTTTCTGTAGCATTTCCAGAAGCAACTGGATGACTGACTCAAGATATTGTGTGATAGCACACAAAATATGACTAAATACATGTTGGCACCAATCACATATTCTACGTATGTGTATAGACCGCTTGATATTACCAAATTCTTACCATTTGAAGCTTGACCTGTGATTTCTGTGATGTTCAAGATGATGGAGCACATGAGAAAGATTATCCCTGCTGCAACAGAACATCCTTTCCAAGGCTAACCATCCGGCTTGAGACCTACTACGCATATAAGAGATCCATGAAGTTGCAGAGAAATCTCCACAACAACAATTAAAGGTAACACGACAATGAGTGCAGTCATAACCTCATGAGAGTCACTCACAAAGTAACAGACCATCACCTTCATCACAAACAGCAGTGACGAGCTGCCATGACTACCCACTGAGTTCATCAGCTCCCAACAGTGGATGTAGATAAGCATATAATAATCTTCCCAAAAACTTGGGCAAACCACTATACACAATCTGCGTCCTGGTTTCTGTTGCCTTTCCGGAAGCAATGGGAAGACTCAGACGTGATGTTGGCTAGCACTCAAGAGACATTGCTAATCAAAAAAGTCAACAGTACCCTCATTCAAGCTGCAACATATATACATGAAAGCTACTATGCCAATAAGAACAACCAGTGGTGAACCAAGGCAGGTGTTCACTCAATAAACATAGAAAAAGACAGGGAGTCTTATCTGCAAGGACATGACTTGAGCTGCTGAACCATACCCTCCTGTAAATTGTGACAGAAATGCTCAACTCATCTCAGCACTGCAGGCTACATAAGTCATAGCCACACTACTTTTCTCTGTTTCATGCTATGCAATCAGTAGGCTTTGCTGACAATCACAGAGACAATTGAGATGATCATTGTACTCAAAGACACAACTCAGCTGCCAATATCTTTTAATTCTTGGGACAAGAAAACAATTAACACTTTAAGAAAATCATATCAAGGAGAAACTAGAGGATGCAAACAACAGGTCTACAATTACAAGCTACAAACCATAACTATGTAATCTCTGAAGAAGATCTCTATATGCAAATGGAAGTTTTACAAAGTTTACATCAGTTGTGTTATCACCACTGAATTGACTCGTGTAGGTTCTCAAAAACACACCAAGATACCTTCACTTGGCAAAAAGAAAAAGAAAGGGAAGAAAAGGAAAAACCCAAACAAGAAAGGAGGAAGAAAGGAGGAAGAAAAGAGAGAGAGAAACCTTATGGAGCACTGTGTACGCTAGATATTAGACATGACTCTAGAAATCTCCCCCCTTCCTTCCAAATAATTTCATGCTATCCAATGCTAAAAACGCCCAAATATAACTTTCCAACAAAGCAAACAAAAATTCAGCCAGACAAGAGGCACAGAAATACAAAACAAATGCTGGCCAATTTCCAGCAAGTATCTGAAAGTGCATGCTACACTGACAAGACAGAAGTCATAAATATTCACAGGACCACTGTAATTGCCTGCTTTAGTTTATAAGACTGTTTCTTTGATCACACTCTCTGGCTTCTGGTAAGGGTCACCCTGAGACTGTAATAGCAAAGTTCAGAGAGCCTAAACCCTAACTGCAGGCATAAGACTCCCACCGTGAGATGCAGCATCCAGAAGATTCTCTTGATGTATGCCCAGGGTGACAAGTCCAATCACCTCTTAGCTGTGTGTAAAGTTGAATGTCCATCTCCTAATAACCACATGGAATACCACAGCTAGGGCCAGAAATAGAACTCCCTAGAGTGCTGAAAATAGAACTCCAGAGATAAAGTACCTTAATAGCGGTACTTGGTGGAATAGTCCTTGGGAGAGACCACTAGACCTCTTCCCTTCCGTGCTCCTCGATACACGGTCTCCACTATGTCGATGAATTCCTGTTTGTCCTTCAGTGCCCAATTGATCTTGTTGTTATTCCCGGTGCCCAAATCGATCATGATGTGCTTGTTTCGGAAGAAGAACATAATCGTGCAGGGATCGTAGAGCTCATACATCGTGTTGAAGTCTGGAACCTCGGAAATATCCACGAGATAAAGCACAGCAAAATTCTTAATCGTCTCTGCGACGGATGCCAGCACTTCGTCCATCTGAGGAGAAACACCGCAGGAAAACCCCAGCCTCATCAGTAGCGATAAACAAGGAATTACACGGCCACGACCAAAAGTTAGTTTTCCAACGAACTGGAGGAAATTTCATATGAGGAAAGCGATCTAGAATAGAATCAAAAGAGGGAAGTGTGAAACCAAACCTGCATGCAAGTCTCATCCCAATCATGGCCGAAACGAATGACCACAGCCCGCTCCTCCTCCGCAAGGATGGCCTGGTCCACGGCCCATCCCGAGTGCAAATGTGGTAGCAGATACGACATCGTCTCCTGTGTTCCTCCCGCTCACCCTCCCGCTTCGTGCGCAGCAAGACAACAGAAGAGAGCAGTGCGACAGCAAACTTAAAGAGGAGCGCCAAACCCTAATTGAAAAACGTACTGTGCTGCTCAGCTATCCAGATGAATGACAAAATCACTGCAGGTGTTCGTCAGCTTTCCGCGTGGATGAGATATTGAACATTACTAGCCTAGTAGGCTTTTCTCATGGATGAAACCTGGTGATGAAATGAATGGTGGGATGATGACAGAGTAAGAGTTGAATTAAACAGCCACCATACACTTCCTGTTTTGCCTGGTATGCGAAGGGCACCTTATATCCATGAATTTCCCTCCTAGAAATTGGGAGGGATATTATACCTACTTATAAGTGTAAGAACCCTTCCACTATTGAGGAGTAGGCATAAAAACCCTCCTGTTCATACACCTCAAGATCTACATAGGTTTGGTTCATGATAAATTTTGGCTCATGTTTTACAATAGGTAAAGCCCAGGGGTGAGGGACATTCCCTAATTGCGAGGCTGAACTGGGCTATTGCCTCGTCCTAGGCCCCTTATTTTGAGAATGCTCCCACCCTTGGGCTTTACCCTACACTGATAATCTCCCTGGAGCGGGCGATCTTATGGTTAGCTCCCTAGGACAGGGGGGAAAATGATATAAGAAAATCTGCAACCTTCGATAAATGCATCTGAAGGGGAGCCTCATTTATTATACTGGGGAAGGTGATTGGCACTCTTGTCAAGGCATTACACCTTGGCTTCTTCGGCCTCATTTCTCATGGCATAATGCACTGACAGGAGCTCATACCCCTATACAAACTGTACGCAAAGCCCCAGGTCCAGGGCATTATGCCTTGACAAGCCTTACCCGATTCACAGTGATGCCTTATTTGATGTAAGAACTGAAGAGCCTTCCAGAATGAGTGGTTGAGGTTGTCTTCAAGGCATCCTTGCTAGATTCTTAGTGCAATGTCTGACGGTTATATCTGAATTGCTTCATCAGACTTAACGTCAATTGGGTTCTGGCCCGGGCGCTGTTTGTGCCACTTAATGACGTTAAATCTTATATATAATTTCGCTTGTTGCGTGCGGGCGTCTATCTGTCTTTTTTTTACTTATCTCTTACTTCTTTCGATTCCTGGCCCCTTTTTCTTTGGTACCCTCTTTCTTCTTCTTTTTCCCAGTTTTTCTTTCTTCCTGTACGCAGCTTCTTTTTCTCTGACGTCATTTCATTACATCTGTCAGTCTGTCTCTGACACTTCTGATAACTAGGCCTGATTTTTGGCTTTGGGTTTTGGAATTTGGTTCCAAGACCAGAATTGGAAATTTCTTATTTTTGAAGAACTGGACCCAAAACCAAACC
>Ga0116231_10011212_pt1 | contig 13932 bp, 14 predicted proteins | sample S1TSphgellanicum_2_FD_89695 | JGI IMG/M metagenome (GOLD analysis project Ga0116231, IMG submission 89695) | Host-associated microbial communities from peat moss isolated from Minnesota, USA - S1T2_Fd - Sphagnum magellanicum MG | ecosystem: Host-associated > Plants > Peat moss > Unclassified... | reverse complement strand
TCCTTCGTCTTCTATTTGTAACATTTGTTTGCTCGCTTAAAACAAACTGTAATCATTGCAACGATTGTGACCTTTTTATGTCCTGTCCGACATAATGGGTATACATCGCCTATCCCATGGATGGGATTTTTCTGCACGCGAGCTGGCGGTCTTCCGGTACCTGGCTTTGGGAAAAGTTGCGGGCCCAGCCGGGCAAGATGGGGTTCTACGAACCGCTGCACGAGTTCCTCCCGGACATGACGGCGAAGATGATGGGCGCGCTTGGTGATGACGCCTGGGACTCTCGGCATCCCACACTCTCCAAACCGTATTTTGCCGAATATAATACTTTGCTAAAAAGCAATATATTCGGCGTTAAACGTGGTGTCGCGAACGCGAGCCAGCGCCTCAGCTTTGACAGGTTTTTTCTGGATGCTGATGCGCGGCACGACCAGCTTTACGCGTATATAAAGCAGCTTTGCGACACCGCGCATGCGGCGGGCGCGATGCCGGTGATGAAGTTCGCCCGCAGCCAGGGCCGCATGCCGTGGTTCGTCAAGAACTTTCCGAACTACACGCACGCGCTGATCCTGCGCCAGCCCTGGTCGAAATTCTGTTCCGGCTGGCGCTGCCTGGTGGAAGACGAAAACGCTTATTTCCTGGCGACACCCTTCGTTGTGCTCGAACGCAATCTCGATAACCCCATCGTGAGGCGGCTGGTCGGGCGCTTTGCCCTGCCCGTCATGCCCCGCGCTTTGGGGTCACCCGTTTGGCGCTTGAAACACTGGATACGGCGCGTGCGCACCCTCGATGCGAAAACCATGTACCAGGCCGCCTTGTGCCTCTGGCTGCTCAACACGGCGCGGGCGTTGCCAGACGCGACATTCGTCATGGACGGTGACAGCCCGTCAGCTGAAATGGCGGCGTTGTTTGGCATTGAGGCGGACAACACCGCGCGCCCGGCCGCGGCCCCGGCATCGAGCCGGCCGCCCCTGCACCTCGCCGACATCCGCGCTTGCCACGCGACCGGGATGGCGGCGATGCATGATGAGCTCGACCCATCGGTTCGCGCGCGGATCAATCATTGGCTGGAACAAGCGGAATTTACGGCGGCGGACCAGCAGATCAAGCTTACGGAATTCCGCCGGCCAGCGCCGGCGCCGAGCTTGTTGCAGAGGGCGGCAGCTAGGCTCGCAGCTTAAGGAAAAAGCGCTTCTTTTTTAAAAAAGAGCAAAAAACATTTGCTCACCGGGTCATGGGCGTTGGTGACGCCAAAGCCCATGACCCAAAGTGGTAAAGTTGTTTTGCTACTTTTTGTTCACAAAACGTAGTGCGTCCCTACCCAGCCAAGGCATCCTCGCCATCCAGAATCGCCGCCACGGCATGCACCACGGCCGCAATGCGTACAGCGGCCTGCACCTGCTCCTGGCTGAGCCCGCCCTCGCGCACGACCTTCTCGTGGCTGGTCAGGCACATGCCGCAGCCGTTCACGGCCGAGACCGCGAGCGACCAGAGCTCGAAATCGACTTTGTCGATGCCTGGTTTGCCGATGACGTTCATGCGCAGGCGCGCGGGCAGGCGCTCGTAGTCGCCGCCGACCAGGTGCACGAAGCGGTAATAGATGTTGTTCATGCCCATGATCGCGGCGGCGGCCTTGGCGGCGGTCAGAGCCTCGGGTGAAAGCTGTGGGCCAAACTCGGCGGTGACGGTGCGGACGACCTCGGCGTTGCGCGAGGCGAGCGCGCTTGCGATGAACGTGCCGGCGCGCTGCTGCGTTGTCAGCGAGGCTTCGGTCGTGAGCGAGCCGAGGTTGAGCTTGATGTCCTTCGCGTATTCCGGAAGGCGCTCCTTCAAGGTTTCGATCGTCATGATGGTGGTCCCCGATAAAAAACGCCGGGGGGAGGGCCCCCACGGCGTTGCTGGATTTTGAATGGGTGGCGGGAGAGGCCCGCCGCCCGCTTGGATCAGGCCGCCGGGCGGAGGAACTCTTCACCCTTCTGCCAGTTGCACGGGCAAAGCTCGTCGCTCTGCAGACCGTCGAGTACGCGCATGACCTCGGCCGGGTTGCGGCCGACATCGAGGTCGTTCACCGCGACGAAGCGGATCACGCCCTCGGGGTCGATGATGAAGGTCGCCCGCAGGGGCACACCCTCGGTCTTCGAGAGGACGCCGAACGCGGTCGCGAGCTCGCGCTTCACGTCGGCCAGCATCGGGATCGCGAGGCCCTTCAGGTCCTCGTGGTGCAGGCGCCAGTTCAGGTGGACGAACTCGGAGTCGCAGGACACGCCATAGACCACCGCGTCACGGTCCGCGAAGTCGCCCTTGAGCTTGCCGAACGCGACGATCTCGGTCGGGCAGACGAAGGTGAAGTCCTTCGGCCAGAAGAAGATGATCTTCCACTTGCCTTCGTCGGAGGTGTTCGAAATCTCGGTGAACGCGGTGTCGAGATTCAGGCCGTCGGGCCCGCCCTTCACGGCCTTCACATGGAAATTCGGCATGTTGTCGCCAATCGTCAGCATGATGCTCTTCCTTCGCGATGTTGTGGTGGTTCGGGCTTGCATATGTGCGCTGCAGCATAATTATGCCAATGAATATTTCTTCTTAACTTGATCGAGCCATTCGATGACGCCCTTGCCGACGCCCCAGCAGCTCCGCTATCTGGTCACGCTCGCCGAAACCCTTCATTTCGGCCGCGCCGCGGCAGCGTGCGCGGTCTCGCAGTCGACCTTGTCCGCCGGCATTCTGGCGCTGGAACGCCAGCTCGATGCGCATATTCTCGATCGATCCGTTGCCAAGCATGTCGTCTTCACGCCGCTGGGGCTGGAGCTGGTCGCCAAGGCGCGGGCGGCCCTGGCGGCGCTCATGGCCGTCGCGGAGGTTGCGGATTCCGCCCGCGCGCCGATGAGCGGCCCGCTGCGGCTCGGCATCATTCCCACCATCGGCCCGTTCCTGCTGCCGCGGCTGATGCCGAGCCTGCGGGCGGAATACCCGGCGCTGAAACTTTTCCTGCGCGAGGACCAGACGGCGCGGCTGCTGGAGCAGCTGGAGGCCGGCCAGCTCGACGTGCTGATCATGGCCGAGCCTTATCCCGCCGTGGGCGCAGAATTGCTCGCGGTTACGCGCGACGAGTTTCTCGCGGCCCTGCCCGCCGGCCACCCGTTGGCGGCGCGCGAAACGGTGGCGCTGCCGGCGCTTGCCAATGAGCGGCTGCTGCTGCTCGAGGACGGGCACTGCCTGCGCGACCAGGTGCTGGCGGCCTGCAGCACCGGGCAGAACCGGGACACGAGTTTCGCCGCAACCTCCCTGCACACGCTGATCCAGATGGTCGCGGGCAACCTCGGGGTGACACTGGTGCCGCGACTCGCGGTTTCCACCGGCCTTACGAATGGCGCGGACGTGGTGCTGCGGCGGCTGGAAGGCGCCGGCGGCTGGCGCACCATCTCGCTCGCCTGGCGCGCCGGATCACCCCGCGCCGCGGAGTATCGGGCGCTGTGGCCGCTGGTGGCCGCGGCCTGCGGGTAGGCCGGAAACAACCTTCATGGGCCACAACGGCGCCCACGCCCATGGCCCAACTGCTCAAAATTTTTTGCTTCTTTTTCCTAAAAAAAAGCGCTTCCTTCCCTCACGGCAGCTCCACATGACCGCCGGCCGCCCGCGTAACCGGCCGGTGCGCCAGCACGGCGCTCATCGTCAGCCTGCCATATAAATGTGGAAACAGCGCGCCGCCGCGCGAAACCTCCCAGTGCAGCGCATCGCCCAGCATAGTCAGGTCCACCGCCGCGATGACGAGGTCTGTCTGGCCGGCAAAATGCTTGTCGACCGTTTCGGTCACCTGTCCGGCCGTCGAGAGGTGGATATAGCCGTCCGCCTGGTCCACCGGCGCGCCGGAAAACGTACCGGCTTCGAGAGCGCCAAATTCGGAAGCTGTCAGAATTTTATATGCCACCGCGTCGGTCATCATTCACCTCTAGCCACCCGTGTTTAAAATAGTAAGCTGTTCGCATTCCTAGAGGAACCCGAACCATGTCAGCCACCGCGCGCCCCAGCAACGATCCGCTCATCCATCAGTGGATGCCCTTTACCGCCAACCGGCAGTTTCTGGAGCAGCCGCGGATACTCGCGCGGGCCGAGGGTGTCTATTATTTTAATACCCGTGGCGAAAAATTGCTGGACGGGTCGTCCGGGCTCTATTGCATCCCGCTTGGCCATGGCCGCCGCGAGATCCGCGAGGCTGTCACCAAGCAGATGGAGGAGCTCGATTACGCGCCGCCCTTCCAGTACGGCGTGCCGGCTGCCTTCCGCCTCGCCGCCGAGGTCGCGCAGATGACGCCGCCCGGCCTCAACCGCGTCCTGTTTTCGGGTTCCGGCTCGGAGGCGGTCGAGAGTGCGATGAAGGTCGCCATCCAGTACCACCGCGTGCGTGGCGAGGGGGCCCGCCAGCGTTTCGTCGGCCGCGAACGTGGCTATCATGGCGTGAATTTCGGCGGCTGGTCGGTCGGCGGCATGGTCAACAACCGCAAGGCTTTTGGCCTCGGGCTGCCGGGCGTGATGCATATGCGGCACACGAAGATCCCGGAGAACCAGTTCGAGATGGGCGAGGGCACGCATGGCGCCAACCTCGCGGACGATCTGCAGCGCTTTGTCGACCTGCACGGCGCCGATACGATCGCCGCCTGCATCGTCGAGCCAATCGCGGGCTCGACCGGCATTCTGGTGCCGCCGAAGGGCTACCTGCAGCGGCTGCGCGAGATCTGCACCAAGCACGGCATCCTGCTGATTTTCGACGAGGTCATCACCGGCTTCGGCCGCACCGGCCATGCCTTCGCCGCGGATACATTCGGGGTTTCGCCCGACATCATGACGATGGCCAAAGCGATCACCAACGGCAGCATCCCGATGGCCGCCATCGCCGTGCGCGAGGATATCCAGCAGACCATCCTGGATGCCTCGCCGCCCAACACCATCGAGTTCTACCACGGCTATACCTACTCGGCGCATCCCGTCGCCTGCGCCGCCGCTCTGGCGACGCTGAAGATCTATCGCGAAGAGGACACGTTCGCCCGCGTGCGCGAGCTCACACCGGATTTCCTCGCACAGATCGGCGCGTTCCGGGAGCTTCCGGGCGTCGTGGACACACGCGGTTTCGGGCTGCTCGGCGCGGTCGAACTAGCCCCGGAGGGCGGGCCCGGCGCGCGCGGATTCAAGGTGCTGTGCAAGGCGTTCGAGGCGGGGCTGGTGCTGCGCGCTGCCGGGGACGCAATCGTGCTGGCGCCGCCCTTTGCCGCTACGGCTGATGAGATTACGCAGATGATTGATGTCATGCGGAACGTTATTAAGTCAGCTTAGGACCAAGCGAGACCTACTTTTTGCGAACAAAAAGTAGCAAAAAACTTTGTTTTGCTGGGCCGTAGGTGTTGGTGATGTCAGCGGCACAGTTCGCAGGACAAAGGTCTTTGCTTCTTTTTTTAAAAAAGAAGCCCTACTTACTAACTCAAAAGGACTGCTCATGTACCAGGACGTACTGCTGCACATCAACGGCCAGTGGAAACCCGCCGCGAGCGGCAAGATGCTCGACATCATCAACCCCGCGACGGAGGAGACCATCGGCCGCGTGGCGCATGCCGGCGTTGGCGATCTCGATGAGGCGCTGGACGCGGCGGCGAAGGCCTTCATGACCTGGCGGCATGTCTCGCCCTATGAGCGCAGCAAAATCATGCGCAAGGCGGCCACCCTGGTGCGCGAGCGGGCGGAGACCATCGCGCGGCTGATGACGACCGAGCAGGGCAAGCCGCTGGCCGAGGCCCGCATCGAGATTTTGGGCTCGGCAGACGTGATCGACTGGTTCGCCGAGGAGGGCAGGCGGGCCTATGGCCGGGTCATCCCGCCGCGCGCCGAGGGCGTGTATCAGCTGTCCGTGCGCGAGCCGGTCGGCGTGGTTGCCGGTTTTACGCCGTGGAACTTCCCGATGAGCCAGGCGGTGCGCAAAATCTCGGCCGCCATCGCGGCCGGCTGCGCGTTCATCCTCAAAGGGCCAGAGGAGACGCCGGCGAGCTGTGCCGAGCTCGTGCGCGCCTATGAGGATGCGGGCCTGCCCGCCGGTGTCGTGCAGCTGGTGTTCGGCGTGCCTGCCGAAATTTCAGAATATCTCATCCCGCACCCCATCGTGCGCAAAATCTCCTTCACCGGCTCCACCGTAGTCGGCAAGCATCTTGCCGCCATGGCCGGCAAATACATGAAGCGCGCGACCATGGAGCTCGGCGGCCATGCCCCCGCCATCGTCTTTGCGGACGCCGATCTCGACAAGGCGGCCAAAATTCTCGCGGCCAACAAGTTCCGCAACGCCGGCCAGGTCTGCGTCGCGCCGACGCGGTTTCTTGTGCAGGACGAGGTTTATGAGCCGTTCCTCGAGCGGTTCATCATCGCCGCCCAGGCGGTCAAGCTCGGCAATGGCCTGGAGGAGGGCACGACGATGGGCCCGCTCGCCAATGACCGTCGGGTCGCCGCCATGGAAGGCTTCGTCGCCGATGCGGTGAAGACCGGTGGGCAGATCCGCACCGGCGGCAAACGCTCCGGCAACAAGGGCTATTTCTTCGAGCCGACCGTGCTGACGGACCTCTCGCCCGAAGCCCGCGTGCTGCACGAGGAACCGTTCGGGCCGCTTGCGCTGTTCATGCCGTTCGGTTCGATGGACGAGGTGATCGCGGAAGCGAACCGGCTCCCCTATGGCCTCGCGGCCTACGCCTATACGCGCTCGACCAGCAACGTCACGGCACTTGGCGCGCGGATCGAGGCCGGCATGGTTTCGATCAATCATCATGGTGTCGCCCTGCCCGAAACCCCTTTCGGCGGCGTCAAGGATAGCGGCTATGGCTCCGAGGGCGGCATGGAGGGTCTGGAGCCCTACGTCGTGACCAAGTTCATCACCCAGGCCAACGCGTAGCTTTGCGGCTGGACCGCAAGACCGCCGTCATCACCGGCGCCTCGAGCGGGATCGGCCTCGCGGTCGCGCATGCGTTCGCGGAGGCCGGCGCGTCGCTCGTCATCGCCGGGCGTTCGGCGGCGAAGCTCGACGGCGCGGCCGATGCCCTGCGCGCGCATGGCGGCGAGGTTCTGTGCGTCCCGGCCGACCTGACGCGCGATGGGGATATCGCCCGCCTGTTCGAGGCCGCACCGGCGCTCGATATCCTCGTCAACAACGCCGGCGCCATGGTGAAGGCGACCACCGAAAACCTGACGGCGGCGCAATGGCGCAGCGTCATCGATCTCAACGTGACCGCCGCGTTTTTGTGCGCGCAGGCGGCATTCAGGATCATGATGGCGCGGGGCGGCGGGCGGATCATCAACATCGGCAGCGTGTCGGCGAAAGTGCCGCGGCGCAATTCGGTGTCCTACACGACCTCCAAATTCGCGCTCGAGGGCATGACGCGGGCGATGGCGCTGGACGGCCGCAGCCACGGCATCGCCGTCTCGATCCTGCATCCGGGCAACACCGCGTCCGCCATCTGGTCCGGTCAGGAGGAGATCGTGCGGAATGAAGGGCTGATGCCGGGCGAGGCGGTCGGCCGGGCGGCGTTGCTGATGGCGAGCCTGCCGCCGGACATCAACATGCTGGAGGCACTGATGCTGCCTGTGAGGATGCCGTTTTTGGGGCGTGGTTGAGGAAGTAAGCGCTACTTTTTTGAAAAAAAGTAGCAAAAAACTTTTAGGGTTCGGGTCATGGGGTGGGCGGCGTCGTAGCCCATGGCCAAGCGGAACAGGTTTATTTGCTTCGTTTTTTAAAGCAGCGCTTGCTTTTTAACTAACCGCCACCGCGCCATACATCGCGCGCATCCTCTTCTTATCCAATTTGCCGACGGATGTTTTCTCCAACGCCTGCGCGAACACCACATGATCCGGGATCGCATATTTCGAAAGCTCCCCGCTCTCGACCCGCGCGCGCACCGCCGCCTTGATGTCATCTTCTGTCGCGGCAGCACCAGGTCTGAGAACGACAACGGCGAGCGGACGTTCGCCCCAGCGCGCGTCCTCCACCGCGATCACCGCGCATTCGCTGACCGCCGGGTGCAGAAGCAGAATATCCTCAAGGCCGATCGAGGACAGCCACTCGCCGCCGGTTTTGATGACGTCCTTGGAACGGTCGAGAATGCGCAGATAGCCTTTGGTGTCGATCGTGCCGAGATCACCGGTGTGCAGCCAGCCGCCCTCCCAAAGTTTGGCGGAGGCTTCTGGATTTTTTGCATAGCCAGCGGTCAGGCACGGGCCGCGCGCGACGACCTCGCCGATGCTCTCGCCGTCGCGCGGCAGCGGCTGCAGCGCATCATCGAGGATCGCAAGCTCGATCAACGCGCCCGCCTGGCCGGCGGCGCAGCGCGTGTCGATCTCTTCGTCGCAGCCGGTAAGTTTCGCGATGTTATCGCCGTTCACCTGGCTGATCGTGAGGATCGGGCAGGTCTCGGACATGCCGTAGCCGGTGAAGACGTCGATGCCGCGTTTGAGCGCGGCGCGGCACAGCGATTTTGGCATCGCCGAGCCGCCGATGATGACCGACCAGCCGTTCAGATCGATGTTGTCGGCCTCCGGCGCCGAAAGGATCATGTGCATGATCGTCGGCACGCAATGCGAGAACGTTACTTTTTCGGTCGCCAGCAGTTTCAGGATGGTGGGGGCAAGGAAGCGCCCGGCATAGATCTGCTGCATGCCCATCATCGTTGCGAGGAACGGAAAACCCCAGGCGTGCACATGGAACATCGGGGTCAGCGGCATGTACACGTCCTCGCGCGAGATGCGGCCGTGCAGGCCGGACATCATCACGGTGGATGCGAGCGAAAGCGTGTGCAGGACCAGCTGCCGATGACTGAAATACACGCCCTTCGGCAGCCCGGTCGTGCCGGTGGTATAGAACGTCGTCGCGATCATGTTTTCGTCGAAATCAGGGAATTCGGGCAGCGGGGTCGCGGCTGCGAGCAGCGCCTCGTACGCGCCGGCATACCGCGCGCCATAGTCGTTATCGGCCGCAACGCCGTCATCGGCCAGGCAGATATATCGTTGCACTTTCGGCAGCTTGTCGCGGATGGACTGGCATTGCGCGTAAAAATCCTTGTTGATCAGAAGGATTTCGGCATCCGCATGGTCGATGGTGTAGGCGATCTGCTCCGGGCTGAGGCGGATGTTCACCATCATCAGCGTGCAGCCGATTGAGGGAATGGCAAAATACGCTTCGAGATAGCGATGGGAATCCCAGTCCATGACCGCAATCCGCATGCCGGGCCTGGCACCCAGCGCCAGCAGTGCGGCCCCCAGCCGGTGCACGCGCTCAGCAAACTGGGGATAGCTGAAGCGCAGTTCGCCGCGATAGACGATCTGCTTGCGTGACGCCTGCTGCAGCGGTGTTTTCAGCAGGTTTTTGATCAGCAACTGATAGGTTTGGGCTGCCATTGGTTTTCCCCGATTTTGTTTGGACGTTTGAGGGGGATAATGACGCAAGGACGCGGATTTACAAGTTCGGGGCTTGGGTTGAAGGAAGCACTACTTTTTGTGAACAAAAAGTAGCAAAAAAACTCTATGCGTCTGGTTCATGGGATCTGGCGGCTTTGGCGGCACGGGTTCAGGGGCAGAAGTTTTTTGCTACTTTTTTTCAAGAAGGTAGCGCTTGCTTACGACTTCCATCGCCTTTTCAAACGCCCCGTCCGCGTCCAGCAACGTCGTGTCCAGCACGGTCGCATCCATCGCCGGCACCAGGGGCGCCGCCTTCCGGTTGGCATCCGCCTCATCGCGCGCCGCGAGATCGGCGCGGACCTCGTCCAGGCTCCGCTGCTCGCCCCGGGCGCTCAGTTCCGCGTGCCGCCGCGCCGCGCGCGCCTCCAGGCTCGCGATCACGAACAGCTTCACCTCGGCGTGAGGAAAGATGATGGTGCCGATATCCCGCCCGTCCAGCACCGCGCCATGCTCGTCGCCGAAGCGGCGCTGGAAATCCAGCAGGGCCGCGCGCACACCGGGGATCGAGGCGACCGTGCTGGCGGCCTTATCGGCCGGGCCGCCGCGCAGATCCTGGCGTTTGAGGTCGGCGGCGGTGAGCCGGTGCGCAGCACTTGTTGCAGCGTCCGGGTCGGCCGGGTCGGCGCCGGCGTCCAGCACCAGGCGTCCGACGGCCCGGTAGAGCAGCCCGGTATCGAGGTAGGGGAGGGAGAGAGCCGCGGCGATGCGCCGCGCCAGCGTGCCCTTGCCGGCGGCGGCCGGACCGTCGATGGCGATGATCATAGCGAACCGGCGTTCACGGCGCCCATCCGCGCGCCGAGCTTTTGCATCAGCACCAGAAAACCGGGGAACGAGGTGTCGATGAAACTGGCGTCGTCGATCGTGACCGGCGCCGTCGTCGCCTGGCCGAGCACGAGCGCGCTCATCGCGAGCCGGTGGTCCATATGCGTCTCCACGAGGCCGCCGCCGGGAATGCGGCGGGTGCCGTGGATGATCAGGTCATCCGCCTCGATCTCCACATGGACGCCATTGCCGCGCAGCATCGCGGCGGTCGCGGCGAGCCGGTCGCTCTCCTTCACCCGCAGCTCGGCGAGGCCGCGCAGCCGCGATGTGCCGCGCGCGGCGGCGCAGAGCACGGCAAGAACCGGGTATTCGTCGATCATGCTGGGAGCCCGCCCGGGCGGTACGTCGACGGCCGTAAGCTCGGTGAACTCGCACACCACATCGCCGACCGGCTCGCCGCCCTGCCGGCGGGGATGCCGGATGGCGAGCTCCGCCCCCATCTCGCGCAGCGTCTCGAACAGGCCGGTGCGCAAAGGGTTGAGCCCGGTATTGGTGATGATGACGCGCGAGCCCGGCACCAGCAGGGCGGCCGCGAGCGGGAAGGCGGCCGAGGACGGATCCCCCGGCACGACCACGTCGGCCGCGATCAGCTCTGGCTGCCCCGCCAGCCTGATGACGCGCCCCTGACCGACCTGCGAGACGTTCACGCGCGCGCCGAAATGGGCCAGCATGTTCTCCGAATGGTCTCGCGTCGGCGCCGGCTCCTCGACCTCGGTGATCCCCGGCGCGTTCAGACCGGCGAGCAGAATCGCGGACTTCACCTGCGCGGAGGCGACCGGCAGCCGGTAGCTGATCGGCAGCGCCGCGCGCGCGCCCTCGATCGTCAACGGCAGGCGATCCCCGGCGCGCGCGGTGAACCGCGCCCCGCAGGCGCGCAGCGGCTCGATCACGCGCGCCATCGGGCGGCGTCGCAGCGAGGCATCGCCGGTCATCACCGCATAAACATCGTGGGTTGCAAGAATGCCCGCGAGCAGGCGCGCCGCCGTGCCGGAATTGCCCATGTCGAGGACGTCCTCGGGCGGCGTCAGCCCGCCTATGCCGCGCCCTGCGACCAGCCAGTCCGCACCGTCACGGCGTATCTCGGCGCCGAGTGCGCGCATCGCCGCGGCCGTGCGCAAAACATCCTCGCCCTCGAGCAGGCCGGTGATGCGCGTCTGCCCGACCGCGAGCGCGCCGAACATCAAAGCACGGTGGCTGATGGATTTGTCGCCGGGGACGGTAATCTCGCCGGTCAGCGGCGAGGCCGGGCGGCCGGCTTGGTGTGGGCGGGCAGTGTGAGACTCCATGGCGGGCGCTTAGCACGCTGTGCGCCGTTTGACATAGCCGGCCGGGCATGGCATCGGCCCGCCCTTGCTGATTGGCGATCTAAAACCAGAGGGTGTTCATGGCGAAACCGGAACTTGGAGAAAAACACACCTGCGTATCGTGCGGGACACGGTTTTTCGACCTCGGCAAAAGCCCGGCGATCTGCCCGAAATGCGCCACCGAGCAGCCGGCCGAGCAGCCGCGCCTGAAGCGCGCGGCGCCGATGCCCGAGGAAGCGAAGAAGGCGCCGAAACCCGCCGTGGTGGACCCCGATGAGGTGGACGTGGAGGTCGCGGATGAGGACGCGGACGAGGACATCCTCGAGGACGCGGATGATCTGGACGACGACGCGGATGTCATCGATGCGGACATCGATGTGCAGCCGGAAGCTGATGATACCGAGAGGTAGGGAAAGGCCAGGTAAGCACTACTTTTTGTGAACAAAAGTAGCAAAAAAACTTCAAAAACTTTCCGCCATGGGAGCAGGGAGCGCAAATGCCTGTAACCCGGCAAATCGAAGTTTTTTTGCTAATTTTTTTCACAAAAAGTAGTTTTTTATCTCCCCCTGATTGACCTCTTCTATGGTTGCTGGCCGCCACTTCGGCTGGCGATCCTTATCCACCAGCACCGCCCGCACGCCTTCGGAAAATTCCGGATGCACGGCGACGCGCTGCACCAGCGCGTATTCGGCCCGCAGGCACGCGGCCAGGTTTTGCTTCGCACCGCGTCGTAACAGCTCGAAACTCCAGCAGATCGAGCTTGGCGAGTGCGCGCGCAGCTGCGCCAGTGTGTCATGCGCGAACGGGTTGGGAGACGCTTGCAGCCGTTGAATGATGTCGAGGATGCTGGGCGCGCTGAAAATCTCGTCGATCAATGGTCGGTGCGGGGCAAAGGTACAGGCGGGCAGGGGCGTGGTGAAGGCCGGGATCACGGCGATGCCGTCGGCGATGATGGCGGCGGCCAGGGCGGGCAGGGCGGCGCTTTCAACATAATGCGTTGCGAAACCCGCATGCACGGCGTCAGCGCCGGCCATCCGCGCGCCGCTCAGGCCTATATACATGCCGAGAGCGCCTGGCAGGCGGGGGAGGATGTAGCTCGTGCCGACATCCGGAAACAGCGCGATGGCGGTTTCCGGCATCGCGAACACGGCGCGCTCGGTGGCGATGCGATGGCTGCCATGCACCGAAATGCCGATGCCGCCACCCATGCACACGCCGTCGATCAGCGAGACGAACGGTTTCGGGAAGTCGGCGATCTCCTGGTTCATAGCGTATTCCGCCGCAAAGAAGGCCGCGATGGCCGCGGTGTCGCCGGCCTGGCCGAGCGCGCGCAGGCCCCGCACGTCACCGCCGGCGCAAAAACCGCGCTCCGGCGCATCGAGCAGGACGGCATGCACGGCGGGATCGTCACGGCAAGCGGCCAGTGCCGCGCGGACCAGCTGGACCATCGGCAGATCGAGCGCGTTCAACGCTTTCGGCCGGTTCAAGCGGATCCGCCCAGCGCGGCCTTCGGTCCAGCTTTGCACGACCTGATCCATTTTGCCCCTCCCGTATTGCGGCAAACAGGACCATTATGCCAGGACCAAGACAAGAGGCCCGGATGACCGATTTCGTCCCTGAGAAGCGCAAAGGCAGCGAGGATTCGCTTTGGGCGGTGATCGCCACCATCGGCCGTGTCATCCGGATCGCCGAGATCTATCCCAACCGCCATGCAGCGTTGGCGGACCAGGCTTGGCGCGAGGCGCAGGTCCGCGCTTATGCGGCCTTCCTTGAAAGGACAGCCCAGCCCTACCCACGTTACACCATAAGACCCATTCGCCGGACAGACCTGCCGCGGCGGTGGAAACCATTGCCCGCTTTGGGGTTTTTGAACGGAAGGCTGTGAGATGAGCGATACCCGCACCGAACATGACGCACTCGGCGATGTGGAGGTGCCGGCCGCGCGCCTGTGGGGGGCGCAGACGCAGCGCTCGATCGAGAATTTCCCGATCGGCCGGCGTAATTACGTATGGGGGCGGGATGTCATCCGCGGCTTTGGCATCCTGAAGAAGGCATGCGCGCTGGCGAACCAGGCGCTCGGCCAGCTGGCGGAAGACAAGGTCAAACTCATCGTGCAGGCAGCGGACGAGGTCATCGCCGGCAAATGGGACGCTGAATTTCCGCTCGTGGTGTTCCAGACGGGCTCGGGCACGCAGAGCAACATGAACGCGAACGAGGTGATCGCGAACCGCGCCATCCAGCTCGCGGGCGGGGTGCTGGGGAGCAAAAAGCCGATCAACCCAAATGACGACGTCAACCACAGCCAGTCCTCGAACGACACGTTTCCGGCAGT
>Ga0116231_10011211_pt1 | contig 13934 bp, 13 predicted proteins | sample S1TSphgellanicum_2_FD_89695 | JGI IMG/M metagenome (GOLD analysis project Ga0116231, IMG submission 89695) | Host-associated microbial communities from peat moss isolated from Minnesota, USA - S1T2_Fd - Sphagnum magellanicum MG | ecosystem: Host-associated > Plants > Peat moss > Unclassified... | reverse complement strand
CTTGCACTCCCGGGAGTCTTGATGTGACTCTCGGGCTTCCTTTTTGGCCCGCACCCTTGCAACCCCCTTGCCTTGGTCGCGAGCCAAGGCTAGGGTTGCGACATCCCTTGTCATCATTGCCTAGCTTTGTGATACCTGAAAACCCCCACCATTCTCCATGCATTTCCTTTTGACAACCCTTCAACAATCATTTTGAGGAGTTGGAGAAATGGACAATCACACACCAAGAGTGATATGCATGTCTACAAAGAACAATTTTACAATCCCAAGTAGGTTCAAACCCTCTATTGCAAAATGGGCAAGGCAAAATAAACAAAATGTTTAATGAACACTGAAAAGAAACATCCATGTCCATGGGCACAAAAGGCAATGGTGATGGGCTGAAATTTGGTTGTCGATTTTCGCTTCTCATGGATTCAACTTGAGCAAAAAAAATAGCCTTTTGTTGCTTGAGTCAAGTTTCTCTGAAGTTGAATTCCATGCTTCTTCTGTTGATGGGCTTTTGGTCAACAATTTGTTGTGGTCTTCTAAGTGCGTGTGTAATGTAGCCTTGCAAGCCTTGACCATGCCCTCTTGTGACGCTATCTATAATTTCATCTCCACAACAATATAACTTTTTGCATCTTCTATGGAATTAGGTTGCAAAGCTTGAAGTTGCATTTGTAATTGTTGCAACTCTTCCCTTCATGTTGCAACAAGTTTTAGTTGAGTTTCAATTTGGCCATCAACCTTTTCCAATTCCTTGCAAGCTTCATCTTTTGCTTTCTGAAGTGAAGACACAATAACCTCTAAGTTTGGCATCTCCTTTTCCATACGAGAGAAGTATTCTTGCCATTCTCCAATAATTTGCAAATCCTTGGCACGAACTTGACCTAAGTGTTTCTGGTTGTCAATTTTCAGCATGATCATGTCACTTTCAAAATCTTCCTTGTTCTCTGCTCCCCTTTTGGATCTTTGTCTGCATCCAAACTCAATGCTGCATTTAAATCTAACCCTGAACTTCATTTGTTGCATTAATGAACAACCTTTAACAATTACAACTTTCGAAGTTGGTCCTTTACGGTCCACTTTGCTAAAACACACCAATTAACATCTTAGTATTTTTTCTGACATATAATCCCCCTTGTTTTGGCCTTGTTTATCATGTGCATAGTCGGCACTTGTTCTTTTTGTTACGATATCATCCACAATTTCTTTACATGGGCAATGAATTGTTCATTGTTTGTGTAAGTATACTTGTATCCATTTCAACTGATGCAAGATTCAAATAGGGCCTCCACCTCGTGTTCCTCAAAATCCCTCCTGAACTTCAACCTTTTTGGGTGCTCCTTATTGCATAACTAGTACTTTTCATAGATTTGCTTTTGAGAGAGAGGGTTTTTCCTATCAAATAGAATGTCAAGTTTTTCTCCATAGAGAGGTTTTACGAAAAAAGACACAACACTTTCTAGTCTTACTTTTTCTTTTAGGTCTATAGAGTCGAAGTTACTTTTTCTTGTTGTCAGAGACATTGTGAAAAAATACATTAACCTTGGTTATTGATGGCAAATTGTAGTTTTGTAACTCTTTGTAAGTGCACTTGATTGTACTCTCACATGCACAATCACAATCAACGAGAGAAATGAACGAGATCGCATTCAAGCAAGAGAGATGACTATGCATAGTCCGTAATGTCCATGTGCTTCAACCAATTACAGGTTTTGATTACACAATGTAGATAGAGAGGTTCCAATTATGGCTTTGATGAAATTTGAAAATTTCTTGCTTTTGACGTATTCCCTCTTCAACCCCCCCCTCCCCCCACCACCTATCCCTGACCAACCAAGCACATTGCAAGAAACCTACTAATTATGTGATTTCTATAGTACTTACTAAGGACTTCATTTTTTGGCAAAAATGAACCATTCATCTGTGCAAAAGTCCTAATGCATAAGTCTTGGCTACAATGAATAGAAAGGTTTGTAAATGTGAAATTTTTTTGTGAGAATCTTTTATCAGTTATATGTAAAAGCAAAGGCATGATGCTTCACAAGTTCAACCTTCTTGTACTTGCAAATTACAATATGTAGTGAAAGGTGAACTCAATTGGATTTCAAGTTGTCTACCTTGGTATCAAATCAACATGTTAGAATTTGGAGCAATTAAATAAATATTAATGTTACAACAACATATTTTGGAAGTTTGTAATTTGATTTTCTTAGGTGGATGTTATATGGAAAACGTGCATTGTTTTCAATTTTTATTTGAAGTTATATGTATCCAATTCAAGTGTGATTATTTTGGATTATAATATCTTCCTTAACAAAAATTATAAAATATTAAGTTTGTTGTAATGTTTTACAACAACAAATTTAGTTTGTTGTTGTTTTTATTTACAAAATGCACAATTCATGTTTTTTCGTAATGAAAAATATTTTGGACCATGAACACATTATTTGTATGAACAACAACTTTTGATCCATACACATTATTGCGATTGATGAATTGGCACATGCAGTGCATAGTTATTTCAATTTAATAAATAGAATTTTTGTATCGCATGAATAAGAACATTGACTTCCAGTCTTCATAATAAATAACCTATAATTTTCACTTGGTGGGCACCAAGCAAAATACTCTTTTCATCATAATATATTAATTTTGAAATTAACATATTATATTTGTTACCATATGAACAAGATGGATGGATCCATTGACAATGTTGTTGTTGTAAGATTGGCTTGGTGTCCTTCAATGTATTAAAAACAATAATTATAAATGTTGAAAAACATCGCAACCTCACATGGAATTATTGTTAAAAAAGGAAAACAAATAAAAGCCCATCACATAATTTGCTTAGGAAATTAAACAAAGAAAGAAAAGCAAGGTCCCAAATTTGCCATGAACAAAAATTCACTTCATAACCAAACTTCTCTTCAAAACCCAATTTTCTCCTTTAAACCTCCCACAACTATAGGTATTATCTTTCCAAAACAACAAAACATAGATTTCTCTCTTAGAGTTCAAACATGTCAAATTTAAATTGTCACTTCAACCATTCAAAAAATCCCTAATGCAATTCATCTTTTCCCTCAACTTGGCCCCTAAATGTTGTTTCTAAACCTATGTTTCTTTCTTTGAAATTCATGGCGTAACAAAAATACATAACTTCAAAGAGAGAACTGTAAGTTGTTGACAACAAGGGTATTCATCCCCAACAATCCAACAAGAAATCCTAGATTTATTCTCCTAGATTTTAGTACACCAAAGAAAAATCAGACAAACATGAAAAGGAAAATTTAACTTAAATTTGTTCTTTGAATTGTCATATTTATATACAGCATCCCCATCGTTCCATAATTTGCATCCCATCAAAACATCACAACATAGCTCAAACACTATCCAAAACCTCCAATTATCAAGAATAAGAAGACACAAACCAACATTGAGTGTCATCAAAATGAAAAGCATCATAACAATGTCCTGTCCAATAACCTACAAGAAACAAAACACCAACAAAATACACAACAAAAGGAGCACAAGGCTTTTTCTCCCCAATATTGCCATCAACTATTGGAAGTTTGTGCTTTTCGACTTTTGATAGTTCTTAATTCATCAACTTCATCCAAATAAAGCATCATCACGACCTTAATTTTTGGTCCTCCTTCATGATGAAATCATGCTATGGTTTCTATGAGAGAGGTCACTAGGTGAGGATGCAAAAGGCTAGGTTTTTAAGGCACCTTCACAATAGGTTGCTTGTTCAAACTTTCTACTACTTGCCCAATCTATGTAGCGAAATTGTGAGGGTCCAAAGGGTGAGGTGAGGTGGAGCATCAACCAAAAATAGTCAGTCTCCAACTAAATGAATCCTGAAATACTGGGTGAGTGGGTCACCTTTACTGCCTTGGGTGAACCAGCACTCCGTTGGGACCATTGTAAAAATCCCAAAATCCATTAAAATTATTTCTAAGTATTACAAATATTCCATGATTAGACTAAATCGGGGTCTTCAAGTTCAAATCTAACATCTTTTAGTTCAAAATTCATCTAAATTGTTTCAAAGTATTACAAATATCCCTTGCTTAAACTAAATCAGAGTCTCCAAGTTCAAATCTAACATTTTGGGGGCTTAATATGGCCAATAAGAGGCCTCTCTCAGAAAGGTAAAGGTACCAATGTGAGTGCTGGTTCACCCTAACCATGTTTCCCATATGAAAATTCTCAGCATTTTAATGACAAAAAAATGATGAAATAATGGCAAGTGCACAATATGAAAACCCACTATGGCAGCTTGGTAAATGCATTACAGAGCACCAGAGCAGATTCAGGAGAAAAAAGCACACACTCAAAGAGATATCCAAAAAACTCTGTCAAAAATTATTTCTGATAAGAGCTTCAGTACACTGCTAGGTATTACAGCCTAACACAAAGGAGAGACGAGTTGTCAGCATCTTTCAATTTTGAAAAAGCACATCAGATGTTGCAAAGATGTCAAACACAGTCGTCATTCTTGAAAATGATGGTGAAAATGATCGTGAAATAGAGTTTTCCTTAAAGTCATCCAGTCTTCACCCTGTCTTTGGGCCTCTTTTCACCCCCTATCCCCTCTTTGAGTGAGGTCTGCAACGACTTTTTTCTTATATAACAACTACTAGCAATGAATAAAAAACTGGTTCACACTCACACCGTCACCACCACCTTTGAAAACATGGTCCAAAGTCACCCTTCTTATGGGGAGGCACTTCTCTCCCTAACCTAATATACGTACCAAAATATTGCAAAGATCACATCTCAATGGCATTTCTTTTTTTTAAACTTTGAAAATGATAAATATTTTAACTTGTTTTGAGTCATACCCATCTCAAAATTCCTTTTGTCAAAGTTTACTACATTGTTCTCAAATAGAAAGAAATAAAATTCTTCTTGACTCCTTGAATAGGATACATGATACCATGTGTGTCATCCTTGGAAAAAACTGGTGAATTGGGATTTCTCCAAGTCTAGTGTGTTGTTTTAGCAACAGCAGCAGACAGGAGGAGGAGGAGTAGCAGCAGCTGGAAACCAAATTTGGAGAGGTGGTTTGTAATGCTAATTTTGGTGGTGATATTGTTGTTGGTATCTTCTTCTTCCACTCCAATTATTGTTGTTTTTTCCACGATGATCTTTTCCTGTTTTAGAAATGTACAATTTCTGATGTTTCTGATGATGGAAGAAGATGATGGGTTGTTAGAGGATTTCCATTTTTATCTGTTCGTTTCCAGGTATGCACTTTCAGATCCATCTCTGAGGTTTCTGAGGTTTTAGCTACTCTATGGTTGGTAGAGTTTTCTCTTCTGAAGATGTTGTTGTTTTCCTTGTTTGGGTTTTCAGCTGTGAGTTTGATTTTCCGCCCATTCTGTTGTTAGGTTTTCTTTCGGGTGTTTGCCGATCTTGCTGATCCATCTGAGTTTTAAGTTTCATAAACATGTCATGCGTGTTTATTTTCTGAAGAACTCATGCATGTTAGAATCTCATGCAAATTTCCTCTGGAAAAGTGCAGATGTAGACATTTTTATCGTCTTCAGAATGCAGATGGCAAATTCCTTGCTCAAGGTTTAGGGGTGACATTTTCAGTTGGAGCTTTTGCTAATCCAAAAAATAGGGTCCACAGCAAAAGGGTGCTGACCTTTTTTGTGAAGAAGGCAAAGAACTCAGAGGAGAGACAGAAAGACAGAGAAAGAGAAGCTGTTGAAAGGAAAAGATGGGGAGTACAAATCCCATCAAGAGGCATGCCAGGCAATGGAAGCTGCTGGACTGTGTTTCAATAGCAATGATGTGTGCCATCTTTGTGCTATTCATGCTTGTCTTCACATCTCTAGGTGATTCTCTTGCTGCTTCTGGCCAACGGTATCTCGATCAAGCTGATCAAGCTGATGCTGCCAGCCCTGGTATGCAACAACAAAACCCACCTTTCAAGTTTCTTCCCTGCCTGCTACATAACTCTGGTTTAGGGCTCTCTCTCCTTCATGACATGACCCAGGAAAAAAAACCTTCACCCCTCTTTTATGTTTCAGATCATCAGATAAAATCCTTATTTCATTTCATCTGCAAGGAGGAGCCTTATCATGTAACGCGTCAAAATTTTGGGCACATCTTCTGGGAGACAAAACCAATCTTTAGCAATCTGTAACCAAAAATGAAAATTTCTTTTGTGATCATCAACAAAACAGGCTGGTTGTTCCATGTGTAATTTGCAACCTGTGAGAACCTGTTGCATACATCTTCATGCTATTTCATCTAACTCAAAAGAACTTCACCATTCTTTTGTATTTTGGATCTGATGAATCCTCATTTCATTTCATCTGCAAGGAGGATCCTTATTATGTGATGTATATAAATTGTGGATACAAATCTTCCAGGAGAAAAGCAGAGACATAACCAATCTTTAGCCATCTGCAACCCGAAAATGGAAATTTTTCTTTTGTAATGATCAACAAAATGGGCTGGTTTTCCATGAGTAGTTTGCAACCTGTGAGAGTGCATGTTTTGCATGCAGTAATGAAGTGAACAGTGGTATATTTGTTACAGTTAAAACTTTGTGGTGACCACATTTATGAACAAGACTTATGACCTTCGGTGATTTTTTTGACAAGGTTTTATTTTGTCTTTTGGTGATTTTTTTCCTTCAACAGCAGAATTTTTTTATACTTGTAGTAAGGATTGTTAGCTCAGTTGTAATTATGGGCATAATTGGGTTTCTTCAAGGAGGTTGTGATTCCATGTGAGAACCATCAACTGACTGTATAATTTATAGGAATACCTTTTTTTAATGTTTCTTGCAGCTGATGGAAATTTTGGTTTGCAGATTTTTGGGAGGAGGTGGAGAAAGGACTTACTGTTGTGGGTTGTGCATTACGCTACACTGATCATATGCCGTGCCATGATGCCAAAAGAGCCAAAAGTTTTGCCAAAGAGCGTAACCATTACCGTGAGCGACATTGTCCACCACGTGATGAAAAACTCCGGTGTCTGATCCCTCCACCAATCGACTACCGTATTCCCATCCCCTGGCCAAAGAGCCTTCACAAGGTAATTAATCAAGCTCTTTGAAACAGTCATCAAGCTTTCTCTGAAGATTTTAGTTTTTCTGGCTTTGAAATAAATTTGTTTCCGGAAAATACTGAGTAGCTCTTGTCCAGATCTTTCCAATGAGCTAAAGCTCACTTATTTGGAGGTGATTTGTTCTCCCAAATCACCATGTTGATACTATTGGATCAGATATACTTCAACAACACACCACATGGAAACATTGCAGAGCTCAAAGCTGATCAAGGCTGGATGAATCAAGCTGGTGATTATTTCGAGTTCCCGGGTGGAGGAACAATGTTTCCTGAAGGTGCCGAGCGTTATGTCCAAACTCTTGGCAAATATATCCCCATTGGGACCAGTCAAATTCGAACAGCACTTGATATAGGTTGTGGGGTGCGTGCCTTGCCTTAATCCTTTTTTGGCTCCATTCCACAAATGTTCAATATGATAATGGAATACCCAATTTTAGCCAGTAGTCTCTCTTGTGTCTGATAACTTTGTTTTGTTATCTCACATTTGGCTGTATGCATTTTGTTAGGTGGCAAGTTTTGGAGTGTATCTGTTGAAGAAAGATGTACTGACAATGTCGATGGCACCTAGAGATTCCCATAAAGCTCAAATTCAATTTGCACTCGAGCGGGGAATACCAGCGTTTGTGGGCATATTGGGCACTCAACGGCTTCAGTTTCCGTCTTTCGCCTTTGACCTCATCCACTGCTCCCGTTGCCTCGTCCCATTTTCAGCCTATAGTATGGTCTTGATCTCATCTCTCCCTTTCTGTGTCTCTCATGTGCTCATGTCTTCTTGCATCTCCAGTAACTTTTATTCCGAGTTCATGTTTGAGTTTTGATTGTGTGCAGATGGGTCTTACTTCATAGAAGTGGACCGGATACTGCGGCCAGGTGGCTATTTTGTGCTCTCGGGACCACCTGTGAATTGGCCAGGCAAAGAGAGAGAATATGAGATACTTCAGGAGCTTGTCACAAAGAAGCTTTGCTACACTCTGGTTTCAATCACTGAAAATACAGGAATTTGGCAAAAACCAACAAATGCATCATGTTATATTGCCCGCCAAGAACAAATGCCACCTATTTGTGAAGATGAGGACCCAAACAAGGCTTGGTCAGTTCTAAGTGCTCTCCATTTCTATTATTCAACTAATTTCTCTATAGTTATAAGCAGCTCCTGCACTCATACATTTGGTTGTATTCTCACCAAAATGGACTACATAATGATGGGCATCAATTGGGCACGGAGACAGTTTGTATGGAGGGGCTAGGCTTTTGTACCTTAGGTAGATCATTGCCTACATAAAATAGTTTATGTCCCTCCTTAATTGTGTAGTGTGTTCATCAGGTATACACCATTGGATGAGTGCATAACCCGATTGCCTCAGGCCAAAGTTGACACCTCAGAGGCTGAGAGTCTTGATTGGCAGAAACGCCTCGAAACAGTCCCCAAAAGACTGGCTGAGATGCTGCCAGGTGAAGACATTTTATTTGCTTCTGACATGCGGCGTTGGCACCATAGGCTCCAGTATTACAAACAGGTATAATTCTTTTTTTTTGGCCTCCAAAGAGCTTGTACCTCTTCATGTTTTCACAGCTTCAGTAAGCCAAGTCAATTACAGAATTGTTTGGTCCAAGTACTTCAACAGATTGGTGGCAGTATTCCAGTCGATCACTCACTACATCTGACTCAAATTACAACAGGTGTTTAAGAAAAGCATTCATCCCAGTTAGGAATTTGTGTGCAGACACTGGGGATAGCAATAGGGTCTCAAAGGTACCGCAATGTAATGGATATGAATGCGGTGTATGGAGGCTTCGCTGCTAACATAGCAGCTGCAAATGACCCTGTGTGGGTTATGAATGTTGTACCTGCCTTTGGCCCCAACACTCTCCATGCCATTTATGACAGGGGTCTACTTGGAGTTGTCCATGACTGGCAAGTACCCCTCCCCTCCTCACTCCTGCAGCTGACAATTGCTAGTTGACCTTTGAAGCAAATTTCATTCCATGACTGTTCCATAAAAATTTTCATTTGGAGCATTAACAAGGACCAAATTTTCTTGACAAGATTTCCTGCAAGTATTTAATCAGTGCTATTGACAGTAAACACTTGCACTTTAGGAAGTAGATTTCTCTTTTCAAGTGTGTGCATGTGAAGGAAGCCAAGTGCTATTTGTACCAAGTGTCCTTTATATATATATATATATTGGCTGATGTGAAGCAGGTGTGAGGCGTTTTCTACCTACCCACGCACTTATGACCTTATTCATGCTGCGACCATGCAATCATTCACCACCCTACAAAAAAGGTAAAATTTCTCTCTCTTGGAAGTAGTGAATTTAGTTGAAAGCGCACAAACCTGTTTCATTCCCTATCTGACTGCGAAAAAGGGATTACATTCCTCTTATTATACTCTGCCAGAGGTTACATGATCCTCAAGCATTCAGGGTTTAGGGTTTAAGGTTTATATTACTGACTATCAGTTGCAAAAAATACTTACATTGCTGCTGCAGATGTAGTCTGGCGGAAGTGATGATAGAGATGGACCGAATCCTTCGTCCAGAAGGCACTGTCATCATCCGAGACTCACCAGGCATGGTTGCTCGTGTGGTCAAAGTTGCCAAAGCTATTCGATGGAGCTTTGAAATCTCTGAAGCAGAGCCTGGGGCTCCTGGAAAGGAACAGATTTTCGTTGCCAGAAAGGAGTTCTGGAAGGTTGACAACATTGCCACCCAGTGAATTTTGGTTTTTGTCCATTTAGGGCAGCAAGTTGTCTCTTTTGTTTTGTTTCACATTACAGATAGATCCCACAGAAGCTTGCTGCTCCAAGAGTTCTCTTCCAATTTTTTGTTATTCTAGGTTCCAATTTCTTCCTATATATATTATACCCATACGATTGATCTGTTGGGAATCATTAAGGCCAATAGCCTGAGTGCTTGGGACCCATAGACAGTGTTGCAAGAAGCCATAGATTCGAATTACAATTAGGAAAATGCAAGAAGCCATGGATGCGAATTACAACTAGGAAAATGCGAGATGTGACCTAAACCATAGCCAGCCAATGTGTAGTTAGGGCTTGGTCACTGGTCAATTAGTGACTCACAAAAACCAGGTGTGACTGCACCTCAGGATCAGACCTTTGGTGGGTAGTAAGAGCATTGAGAAACTCTTCTCTGGGGGTTCAAAACAAATGATCACCTCTGGAATGGAGGCAGTATAGCTTCACAATTCAAGAGTCCCTCTCAGCTACACTTCTTAGTTGGCAAAGATGTGTAAAGACATTTTTGGTTCTAGATGAATTCATTGAAGTGCGCCAGGGATTTGATCATTTTCTTATACGAGAGGCACAATCTCCTGCTGTTTAAATCAACCCAGAAATGATCTGACAGGTTTTGTTCACTATTTCCTGGAATATGAAAAGAAAAGAACCCACAATAGACACTGTAATGCCAAGCATTTTACAAATCTCCTAGAGGTCTCTGGTCAGATGCTTACTCTTGACAGAACATGTGTCCAGCCTCTTAGATACAATGAGCATTGCATCCACTTGTGTTGCTGAAGAGCAAGAGCTATGATTGAATGAATCCCATATCAAACTTCCACATATGGCAGAGGTAACATGCCAGAAACAAAACCTACTTACATCAGAGGAAACCTTCAGAGTACATAGTCCAAGGGAGGGGGAAAAAAATTCAAGCTCCAGTGAGGAGATCAGAGTCACCTTCCATTACTGCAGGCTGATTCAAACTCTGCTCTCACTTCACTAGAATATGTCTCCTACTTTATTATATACAGCTTACAGTCTCTTGAAGCCCTAGAATAGAGCAAAATTTGGCACCTAGCATTTTCCTATCATCAGCTGCAATACTCTCAGCACAGGTTCTTGAGCACAAACAAAGGAATAAATTTCCCAGCTCAGGATCCCGATTGTCTTTTGAGTTTGGCAATGATGAAGGAAGAATCATGCCAGGTTTGTGGGAAAAATCGTTCTCAGGTCAATCTTCTCTCTTTCATCATGTTTGCAGACAGATTGTATCAGGTTACTCCCTGGTTGCACTGCCGCCCCCACATCCACCACCAACAGCAAGGATGATTCAGGCAAAATGGATTGTGGAAATCTTCCCCACCAGGAGATTTCCACACAGATTTCCAAGAAACCATTCCCTCTGGTTGCCCACACATGGATGATGGAAATCTTCCCCAGCAGATTCCAAAGAAACCCATTTCCTCTGGTTTCCCACACATGGATGGATCTGACTGTGATGTTCATCGAAAGCTATAGATCCAATCAAGAGCAGAAGAATGATCAGGAAAACTGCCCAGTGTTCAGGAACCGCACTGGGATGGATGATCACAAGAAGCGTGCAAAAGTGTCCTGAATCTGTAATACCTGGACCATTCTTGAGATTGGAAGGTATTAGTCAGAACGATGATCCAGGAAATCGAACAACAAAATGCTGAGGCTCGATGGCCATATTGAACTCATGATGTTCTTTATGCTGAGGGAGGATGCACTTCTGAGCGATCCCCGTGACGGCGTGCAGCCGGAGGAAAACGAGAATCGTAAGAGCTGTAAGGGTTGGGCTGACTCGCCGCCCTCCTGCTGGATTTCGACCTTTTGAGCTCTTCCAAGCCAATGACCGGGAGCTTCATCCTGGACCTCCTCCAGCTGCCGCTAGTCCATGTTGTTGTGCCCGGCACGTTGTAACTCAGCTCGCCGTCCTCGACAATGGAAGTTGACCTGACGAGCTCGAGCTCGGGCGAGATTCTTCCACTCAAAAGATCAACCGACATTCTCCCGGGAGAGTTACGACCACACGCATCAACCTTCCTGTTGGTAAAATCCACAAAGACGCTCTCGTTAATGCACTACGGATTCTGGAATTCCAAGACAAGCAAGGAAATTCTTTTGTGAAGGGAAGAAGAAGAGTACATGAATGGATAGGCCGCCGTGATCATATCAGGCACATCCGAAGTCGAAAACCTGCCAGAGGAAGAATTCTTCGATCGTGCGCTTCGGTGATTCTTCTGCAAGAATTCCAGCGTCTTTACGGGATTGCCTGCTGCCTTGCAGTACGACTCCAATGAGGCTACTGATCGCTTGTTGGACGGGGATCTAGTGAGGAACTCAGTGCGGCACTGCTGCACAGTCGAAGTTGTTCGGAGGAGATCCCGCGAGATCGTCGAGGCGTTGCAGGAGGCGAGTTCTCCTCCGCCACTCTTGAATTCATCTGACTCCGGCACTGTCTCGAAGCTTGTTATTCTGGGGGGAGCTGAGAACGAAAACCTTGGAGGCTGCACAAGACCTCCAGCAAACAACGGGAACAATGAGATCGGTATTCTATTGTCTTGCGTATCTGATGCTGAAGATCCTGAGATAGGAAAAAGATTGTGACGCAAGAATTGGACCTGATCAGCAATGAGAAGATTGAACGTGATCGGCTTCTGCTGCTGCTGCCGCCGCCACTGCTGTGTGGCTTCGTTACGTGACGATTGTCGGCTTAGCGCTTCGATTGAATAAGGCTCGACGTCGTCGCGCCGCGAGGATTGTCGGCTGAGAGCGTCGACGTGATCAGAGGCGTGGAATATTCCGGCGTGCCTCGCCACAGCATTGAGAGGCGCGCTATCCGCCGCGCTTATGCATCCCGTCACGTAGCTGTCGCGTATGAATCTCAGCAACTGCAAAGGCGAGCATCGCTTCCATATCCGCGAGCCCCAGCTGGTTCTGCTCTTATTAGGCATCACCCGAGCCGTCGTCTTCTTCTCATCATTGCGCTCCATCATCTTCGCCTCTGTGACTTTCTCTTGCATTTTCTTCACGATTCTTTCACAGCACAAGTGTTTTTTCTCATAATATCCAGCGTGTAGAAGAAGGAGGTCGTCCTCTTTAAACCTCGACCTGGCCAATTCCTTCTATTTCACTTTCTCAGGACACAGATTTTATCAAGCTCCTGATCAGTAGTTCCATAAACAGTTTCTTGATCAGTAGTTATCTCTGAGAGACTTGTATCTGCACTCGCAGAAGTTCACTAGAGGAATTCAATCCGACTCTCTCTCTCTCTCTCTGAGGCTTGTATCTGCACTCGCAGAAGTTCTCAACAGCAATGCATCCGAATCGCTTCTACAAAGACAGGGAAAATATGAACAGGAAGAGAGACTTCCAAGGAGAGTTCATGATCAGTGAACATGATCTACGTACTAACCTAGCAAACTTTCCTCATCATGATTCACATATTGTGCACAACTAGGAACAAATATTGCAATGCAAGCATCGAATTGCAAAGTTCCAGATGAGATTCAGATCTGCGCAAGAAAGAAAAAAAGATTCGATCGAAGAACGACTACACCTTTCTCACGACGAAGACGACAATGATGACGACGATACTGATGATGCAACTTCGCTCCTCATTCTTCATTCAATGCTTGCACAGGTCTGGTCACAAGCAAATAAACTTCGAGACAGAAACGAAGTGAATCTCCTCAAAACCAAAACAAAACGGAGCTGAGACAAAACCGATTACTTACAACAACAAACAAAACTACCGATTGCCTACAACAACAAATAAAACTATCGATTGCTTACGACAAAAAACAAAACTACCGATTGCTTACATTGACAACAAACAAAACTCCTGATTACTTGCAATTACAGCGACAAACAAAACTAGTATTGATTACTTGCAGGGCTCAATAAGATTGAAAAAAACTACTGAATCCTTGCTGCAGCACCAACAACAAGACGGATTACTTGTGAGAACAAAAGACGACAGCAGCCTGAAAAACAGCCCAAAAAAAAAAAAAAAAAAGTGGCCGAGGGGGGGGGGCGGGGGAGGAGAGAAAAATGGTGGTTTTTTCTTTTTTTTTTTTTTTTTT
>Ga0116231_10011210_pt1 | contig 13934 bp, 12 predicted proteins | sample S1TSphgellanicum_2_FD_89695 | JGI IMG/M metagenome (GOLD analysis project Ga0116231, IMG submission 89695) | Host-associated microbial communities from peat moss isolated from Minnesota, USA - S1T2_Fd - Sphagnum magellanicum MG | ecosystem: Host-associated > Plants > Peat moss > Unclassified... | reverse complement strand
GTGAATTAATTAATATCTAATCTAGTTGTTAAATAAATTATTTATTTATTTATTTATTTATTTAATATAAATTTAAATAATTTTATTTTAATAAATTTTATTTTAATATTTTTTATTATTATTATTTAATAAATTTAAATATAAAATAAATAAATCAAATAATTTTATAATATATTATTTATTTATTTATTTAGAGGGCAGATTTTCAATGGATGGAACTTGGCCTCAGCACCAAATTATGTGGATGAACAAGATATGGTTTTTTCCAGTGTGGGGCAGCTATTAGAAACAGGAAAGAACCCTCACAGGTTATCAGGGCGGTTCTTAGGTTTCTTCTTAACCATGGTCTTCAAAAGAAATTTTCAAACCCCGGTTATGATATATTTATATAACCACGGTTGTCAAAAAAACTTGAAGAAATAAAATAACCGGCCATAAAACTGCCCAGTCTTTGACCGGTTCTTTCATGAAAACCATTTTTACCCGCTCTTTACCAGTTCATACATAACATGGTATGGATGGTTCTCTGAATTATCTGAAATGTTTTTTTAAAAAAACCAGAACTAGCCACTACTAACAAATCAAATGCCTGCCCAGAAGCAGTCGAGCACTAATTTGGTCAAATTATGGCTATTGAAAATTTGGCCCCTTGTGACTGAGTTAAAAACAGTCAAGCGCCAAATTGAAGTATTAAACTAAGGAGCTATGTTTCATTTTCAAATGCCAGCAATATTCAAGTTTCTAATTTTAAAGGGCCGAAATGCAGATTCCGCATAACTCATCTGTCTCAATTGAGAAGCAGAATTAAACACTTGATTGGCAGAATTAACACTTGATTGGCAGAATCAACACTTGATTGGCAGAATCAATACTTGATTCTACTTCTAGACCCCTACTTTTGATGCCGAGGAATAATGGGTGCATGGATGGCTGATTCTACCAGGTGAGAGCCCTCACCTACCAAACAAGTGAGGGAGCACCTTCTTTCCGGAATCTCTAGTTACCAAATGCACGGACCGCCCCCATTGCATTGCATTGCATCCACACTCATCAAATACACAACCACCAGCCACTTTCCATGAATACATTACCTAATTCTACTCGGAAAGCACTGGCAGAAAATTTCTAGCGTATGTGGAGTGCACCTTATCCAGCGGAATTTCTCCTTTGGACGACCGGAGTAGTCACCCATTGCCTTACCTTCTTCTTACCTACTAGAAATGTTCTCTCTCTCTCTCTCTCTCTCTCGTGCAAAAAGGGTCCCCATTGCATCTATACTCATCAAATACACAGCTACCCATGACTTCTTCACATGCATGCCTTACTTACTTACCTAATAGGTACCTATTTTAATTTAAATGATTCTTTTTTTTTTTGGCTATATGGGGGGTATCATAGGTGAGGAAGAATGTAAGTGGTAACTTTTGTAAAGTAGGTGCGACACTTGGTGGCTACTAGGTTAGTTGGTAGATGCATGTGGGATGGTCTTTCAACATGGGCTTTCAACCATGTTTGTCGAGTTCCCGATGTGTTTGTTGCCCAACATGTCCCAATAGCACCTTACTTTGTCCCATATGCTTTGTCCACATTTTCCTCTTGGAATGTATATATATATATATATAAATAATTTATTTATTTATCGACAAATATTAGGAATTGTGTGTTCTCGTTGGTTTAAGTGAATATAGTGTGACATCATTACAAAATTTCAAGATTTATTTGATGTTGAATATTTAATATATGTTTTCCTAATATTTTGACAAAACCATTAAGAAAATTATGAAGGTCTATTTTTTACTTGTTAAGTACACTTTAATAAATTCTCAAAAGTCTTGGATTTTCTTCGACCAAAAAGATTAAAGAACAAAGGAAAAAAAAGTTCAAATTTTCTCTCAACTCAAGATGATTTGAGTTTTATTTTATTTTTTTTTTATGTTTTACTTAGGTTATAGAATATAAAAGGATTATTTCAGGGGTTACAATAAACTTACATAGAGGGCTATATATAAACTTTGTTTAGAGGAGTTTTTTTTTAGAGAAATACCTAAAAATTTATCTACCATATGGGATACCTAAAATTTATTTAGAGGCTCCGTAAAGCTTACCTAGGGAAATAAGTGATGATTATCTGAGGAAACATCTAAGGGTCTACCTAGATTAGGGGATACCTAAGAATTACTAAAGGTGCTATAGAAAATAATTTAGAAGTCATATGTAACCTCTCAAATGGTCCCCTATGTAATCTCCTAAGTAGCCCTTAACTTAGAAAACCTCTTTATAACTCATTAAGTACGTCATAAGTAACTTTTTTTAATAGCCCCTAGATAACCCTTAAGATGACCCTATGTAATATCCCCCATGCAAGCTTTTGATGACCTTAGGTAAGTAGGCAAATAAGTAACCCACGAGTAGGTAGGTAGGTAGCTCATAGGTAGATAAATAACTGATGTGTGGGTAGCTAGATAGCCCATGGGTGAGTAGGTAGGTAAGCCGTGGGCATGTAAGTAGGTGGCTATGGGTAGGTAGGAAAGTAAATAACTAGGGAAGTAAATATGTCTAACCTAGTTAACCCCACTAGGTAGGCCCTAGTCTACATGGTCATAATGTAGGTAGATCAAAGTGTGGTTAGAAAAAAAATTATTGTAATCACTTGAGAGGATTTTATCCTTAGTTTAGTTTTGAGAATTGGTCCTCACTCACTTTGATAGACTTTGCGGATAGCTCAACAATGGAGGATGAATGGTATAATCAAAATCAAAGTGAGGCTCAAACTAAGGATTAGATTTACACATAACTTTACCTTATGACATAGAGAAATTCTGATTTTAAGATACAAATGCTTCCTAAGATGAACCTTTGTGTATTTGATGTTCAGTGTTTTGAATGTGAGCTTGACACTGTGTTCTTTTGTCCCATGGTAATATGTTTTTGCAAATGTCCTCAAATTCCTAGAAGTAAATTCCAGGATTGCACATGTAAATCTTGAATGATGTATGGAGTTATTGTTTTGTGATTGAGCTTTGTGCACTCTCAACTTTTTTTCAATTGAAGAATTTGGAACCACATTGTTGCAGGTGCTTGATTACTAAGCAAAGTTACGTCCATGCTTCTTCAAATGATGTGGAATCATACCCCTTCCTTTTGTGAACAATTGCTCGAGGTTTGAAGCAAAATTCCTCGAGCTGTTGATTTTGTTGTTGTCTAACTTTGCAGCCTTTCATGCAAAGTAAATTATAAACAAACAGCTCTCCTTTTTGTTTTTTGTGCATGTATTTTGAGGCATCTCCTCCCCTAAGAGAAGAACCCTAGGCTGTTATGCCAGGGTTCTCCAATTTTTTTTATATGTTCCCGCATTCCCATGAAAAGATAGTTGTTTAAGTACATGGAGATTCCCATATCCTGAGGTTGGGTAACACCCTCGGGCCCAACTATGCCTGATGCCCGAGGGTGTTCCCCAACCTCAGGAGAACCCATTCATTCATACGGGAACCTCTCCTACAACTAAGCATTGTCCTCATTCTTTGTAAAGTCCTAGTGTTGGCTTCATTATGGCTTTTGTATTACAACTTACAAACCATGAAGATGATGATCTACTGCAATCTTCTCCAAATTCTTTCAAGGATTATCATCTTTACTGAAGCATTTCATCTTGCACAGGTCCTCTCACAAGCACAAATTGACATGTTTTGCTGCAATTTCTCTTGTAGCATGCATGCATGCATCATCACCCTTATCACTTCTGGTAGTGTCTTCACCATGTTGTCCAGGAGGAGGAGGAGGAGGAGGAGGAGGAGCAAGAGGAACTAAACCATGTGTGGTGAAGTTTCAGAATTTGCAGTTTGGGGTAAGGCAAGGCACTTGGGAGTGAGGAGAACCAGCAGAATTTGATCACCCTGTCTGTCTATGCATGCAGGTGATAATCCTTTATTGGATGCTGAATCTGGGATGAAGCAAAAGCCATGTTTTTGTAGAGAAAAAATGGTCTTTGAAAAGCTTCATTTTCTTGAATCTGAGCTTCTGATCTGGAGCCAACTCTGTTGTGTCTATGAGGGGAAGAAGGCAGTGCTGTCATGTAGTCTTGTTTCTCTGCTGGTGTATACACAATTGGAGCAGAGGGACACAGAACCTGATATGGAGATGAGATGGAAAATCAATTCAACAGGCTGCGAAATGCTGGTTAATTCTCAGCTCATGTTCACAGCCATGCACAGTTCTGCAAGTCATGGTATGGTGCAGTGTATGGTGGTCTCTGAGGAAGCATTCAAGGAGCATGGCACATGTCTTACGCCTCTCCATTGCCTTACAGATGTAAAGTGGAGAGGAATCTCCAGAATGTACATATGAAGAGAATGAACAGCAACTTTGGAGATTGGTGCACTGTTAGTACTTGAAGGTTCAAGATTCCCTTTCCTTCTGATCATTGCAATCTGCAATGATCCTCCTTCCATGACTCAATTGCTTCTGAAATCTGTGAGCACTCCACAGTGCAAATCTTGAAATTTTGTGGCTTGCAGTTGCACACTTGATCAGCAATTTTTGCAACTTCACAGTCACTGAGATCCATCTTCATGCTTTTGGTCTCAAGCTGATGTTTTTTTCACATTCAGCCACTAGCTGCCTCTCCAGTCCTCTCTATGCCTTTGGCTTAGATGCTTACTTGTACAGGGATAATCGAAAATGCTTACCCTCATCAGCTTGTTTGCTCCATCTGTGGTGTCAGTTTGTACCAGATCAGTGTCTACTTAGTAGCTTTGACAAGGCAAACTCTGAAGTCACTCCATCACCAAAGGTGCCTGAGGAACCTGCATCATCCTCTTCCTATGAGAGTCTTGCCAACCTTTGTGCTGCTGCAACCATGTCTTGCCATGTGAATCACTCTCAAAAAATCAGAAGGATCCTTCCGAGTCATTCAATGAATCTGGTGAATCAGGAAATGATTGTCCATGGAAGCAGGCCCAGGAAGGTCAATGTTATGTTTATCAGAGCAAGAATTTGCAGATGTATGGTTGCAGCTTAGTAGTACATAACTTGTTTGCAGATTTTTTCATATGGTGGACTGTATTTTTGAAACTATCTTTAGACGAGAAATCCATGGATTGTTCTTTTGTCTAGAGCTTTCTGTTCCTTGCCCTCAATATTGTTTGATAAAAAGGTTTGCTGTAAGTTGCTGCAGTGGAAGCTGAAGGGGGGTTGAAGTGCAGCAGAACTTGAGGGAAATTGGACATTTCTGAACCTTTGATTCTTTAGACAGCTTGAACAATAAGAGGATAGAAAGGAGTAATAAGCATAGAAGGGGGGATTGGCAGCTGAAAAAAGGCAATGCACAAAGTGAGACAACTGCTTTATGATTATTGAACTCCTGGATGAAATGCATCACCAGCAAATTCAATGAAGGAGGAAAAGATGCAAATTTGAGAGCTGAGGGATACATCTCTGATGGGCCTTCTGGCCACTGCAGAAGCTGGAGGGCTGGGGACAAAACGGGGGAGGGATGGGCTGATGTTGCCTGTAAGGAATCATTCAAGCATGAACTATGGGTTGATACAGTGAAGGAGCGAGAAGGTGGTCCCACGTCATGTGAATCATGAGGTCCCTCAACAGTGGTCTGAGTTGACATCCAGAGAGGGATTGCTGATGATGCACGGTGCACTAGGAATGTGTCCAGTTTCCAGACTCCTCTGGACTTGGATTTTGTGCCAGAGGAGGTTTGAGAGAGGCACACCTGCTGAGAGGCTTGGTAGTGATGACTCTAGTAGCAGCTAAGCTGACAGAAGATTTGCCAAGGAAATGGATAGGCAAGCAGGGACTTTGTCTCTCATTCATGTATTATTCCTCTGTTGAAGCTTCATGGTTTGATATTTGGGTCTTGTTTTTTTTTTTCCCTTCTGGAACTGGACTGGAAATGTACTTTGACAATTGTATACAATGGTTTCTCTGTGCACTCACATTCACATATATTCTTGTGGCATGTGAATTGCTGTCTGTGGATTTAACTGCAAGAGATAATAACCTGGGTCCAAGTCAGGGTATGCAGATGTGCTACTCCAGCTGCTTTGCAAATGTTGTTAGCCCCAATCAGTGGGTCTGGACCTGCAAGAAACATGACAATCGCACAAGGACTGAGCATGCTCTTTGTTGCTATGACCACCAGTACTGTGCAAGCATTCAGATTCTTAGCAGGCCTTGCCATCAGATACAATCAGGCTCAGATCAACCAGGAAAGCTCCAGCAGGCCTTTGAAAGAGCCAGTACTAGAATTCAACCATCAAGATTCAGGGGACTGGGAGGCATGGATTTGAGGCCAGTGGTTTCCAAGCTGAGGTTTCTGGTGAAAGTTCATACACCCATGAAGGAGCCACCCATTTCTTGCTTGGGAGAGGGAGCAAGAGACAATGAGGAACACAGAATGGACAAGCATTGAAGAAAAGAATTGGAATGGCAAGGAGATTTGTAGTGCCAATGGCATGTGCATTGAGAGAGCTATCAGCCCAGCCTGGGTAATTGTTTGGTTCATTCTATTGTAGTTGGCTTGACACCAACTACCTGAAAGTTCAAGAATCTCATGAAGAAATAGCATTTGCTAGAATTAGAACAAATGCATTTTAGATGATTTCCGCGTGCACTTATGTTGGTCATGTTGATTATGTCAGAAAATATTATTGGCTGAAGGTCAGGGTTGTAGAGCAGCAGACATGGAGAGAGACTCGGAGAAAATGGTTGGGAACAGAGAGTGGGGATATAAAGAGAGGCAGAGTTAGGGCTCAGGAAGAACCTGAGAGGAAAGCTTATTGAGGGACTAAGAGATTGTGTTCAGAAACTATGTGATATAAAGAAGAAAGCTGTATACTCTCAGAGCCTTTTCTAGAGGGCTCTGGAGTGGGTTGTTGCTCATAGATTCTCTCTCTCAGAAATCTCCATGCACTTTGCCACTCATGCTGCTAAAACCTTACTCACCTAGGAACAGGAAGTTACATCTAGGACTGTATTTGAGCTCTTGGCAAAAACTTTGGGTCAAGTTGTGCATCTTATAGTCTCCAGGAATGCAGTGTTGATTTGGGCTGTGTGTTTATCTTTGCTGTGATCATAAATTCTTCCCCCATAGCTGTAGTCGAGAGATAATTTCTTTCTGTTGCATAGCATAGCTTCCTAATTTAGTTTATTCCAGTCTATGGTTAGAGTAGAGCAGGATACCCAGGGAAAGCTTTGCATGAAAAACAGACATCAAATTAGTAAACAAGCTTTGCATCAAGCAGGCAAGAACTAGGACATTACCATGCAGTCAGATGGTAGGCTTAGCTTCATTGTGTGAATTCATGACAGGGTCTATCATCAGTGGTACATTCTTTTACATGGTGTATCAAAGGGAGGATGTACCCAAAGAAGATGTGAGTGGTGAGAACCATAAGCTGGTGAGTTAACAAGGATCCCGTTATCTTTTTAAAAGTATGTTTATTTCCTTGTCTTGATCAACTTGAAATTACACACATGAACATGTGCATTCAGCAAACATGCACATGCAAAGCAATGCTGTCAGAGACATGCAAACTTGGTGTGAAGCAATGATAATATAACCTTGTTGATTTTTTTCTCAGTATACTGGTCAGATGTAAGTCCTAAAAGATGGGATGCATATCGACTTCAGAAGATTGTCCAACCCTTCAGCAGCCATCTCAGAATGGGTGAGGCTACTTAGCTTATCCTGACTCTCTCCTTGCATTCAACCAGATAGTCTGTTGGTAAAATATATCTAAAAGTCATGTGACCAATTTTATATGTACATGGATTCTCTGTGAAGGGATAAATAAACTCTCTGTGTAGGATCTCCAAGTGAAGGCTTTCACCCAAGAATCTTCTTAATGCTAGTCTTTTGATCAGGAGTCAAGTGCTTCGGAAACTTGAGATCAAACTTTATGTGAAGGTTGCCCTTTTTTCCAGGTTCTTTGAGAATCGGCATACCCTCATTTTGAATCACTTTCTCATAGCCAGGATGTATTATATCTGAGCATGGAATGTTGAGTATCCTCCCATCACAGGTTTTCAATGTCACTGTATGGCCAATCAGGGCATCGGTCAATGAAATCTTTTGCACTGTAACCAAATTGTCTCCTTCCCGCTTGAAGGTATCATGTGGACGCTCATCAATAATGAACACTAAATCGGCTGGCATCAACTTTCCTTGTGGATTTCCCATTTCAGGAAAGGTAATTTTTGTGCCTTTCGACCATCCAGGCTGCACTTGGATTGTAAGTATTTCTTGTCTTGGTACCAGTGTCTTTCTGCAAACCAAGAAAAATCTTCATCCCCTCAACATGTGTGTGCAAAACTATACAACAAACTCTCCCTCTCTGGTTGTTAAAAAAGAAGAGATGGACAAATAGAGGAAGAGATTTATTTTCTGGGAAAGCAACAAGAGTTTGTCACCTGCTGGGATCCATAACACTTCGAGAGATTTTGACCTTCCTAACGCACCCACTGAAAAGCTCCTCAAGGGTGCAAAGCAGCTTGTTTTCCAGATCACCTGACTTACGTGGCCCTTTTTTCTTTTGTGGTGAGGCATCACAAGCCATTATGACAGGCGTTGCAATTTCTTCCTCAGTGAGACAGTGATGCTTCCAGATGTTTGGGTCACCACCCAATCCAGCAAATGGATTTACACCACCAAAGAACTCATTGAACACCTCTTCAGCATCTCGAGGTTGGTATCTGGACATGTTTGTGGCTCCACCATTGGAGAAACCCTGAGTTCCAGAAGCCACATGTGGTATGTTTTTCTTCAATCCCTCCTCTCCATAGATGTCAACTATGGCTCGAGTATGTGGATCCATTAACACCTAAGCACGCACCAAAATTATCATCAATGTCATCTAGTTGATCCAGCAGTATTGTATTGTTTGCACAAGAGAGAGACGGAATAATAATCATATGAAGGTAAAATTTGCTTACTGCAAAGGACTCACAAATCCGATTAAATTTGACTCGTGCCTTAGCTTCATCTGTGGGGTTCTTATCAGGGTGCCATTTCATAGCCAACCTTCTGAATGCCTTTCTAAGATCCTCATCTGTTGCATTTTTCCCTACTCTCAGCACTTCATAATAGTTCTTTTGCCGAGGTTCACTACATGGTCCACCCTTCATGGCTGCTTATCTATGAACAAACTCACATTCTTGTCGTGTGTGGATTCCAACTCAATGGTGCATAATTTTCTCAAATTCCTGTCAGTGTATTCCAACTCAATGCAACCAACATTCAATTCCTCCTGCCCTTTTTGTCTGCACATAGATAAGCATCGGGTTTTAGTTGAAATTGTTAAATCATTTGCCATGATTGTTCTTGCTTGTTCAATGCAGATTTCCAAGATGGAAAACATGAGTTTACACACAAACCACCACCATGACTAAGAAGAGCCATCCTCATTGAAGATTGTCAAGTGAGCTTTCCAATGGCAAGAATCATGTTCCCAAAATGTGCCAAGGTTCTTCTTTGGATGTTGTAGGGTTGATTGACTAATTTCATTTATAACAACAAATTTGCAATGAGTTCCATACCTACGGATCCCGAACAAATTCTCTCATTTGCAACAAGAGTTTTGCAATGAGTTTCACACCTATGGATCCTGAGAGATTCTCTCATTTGCAACAAGAGTTTTGCAATGAGTTTCATACCTATGGATCTTGAGAGATTCTCTCGTTTGCAACAAAGTTTCATACGTATGGATCATGAGAGGTTCACTTGTTTACAACAAGAGATGACTTGCAACAAGCTTCATAGCTATGGATCTGGAAAGATCTATTGATTACCAACAAGAGGTTTTGCAACAATTTCATAGCCATGAATCTGGAGTAATAGAATTCCTCTTGATAATAATTAGCTACATGGGTGTATTGTACCAATTCTAGTAATGTTATCCAGATTGCAACTTTTGCTCCATCACAAGAAGACATGGAGGAGTTGTTTGTTTTCTCAAAAACATTTCACTCTCCGAGGCAACTGCTCACTACCTCCCCCTCCCCCTCTCACCATTTTCTTTTGGATTTTCCAACATGACTGTAAATGAGAAGGAAATGGTGTCAGCAGGGTGGCACTACCATGGAAGGCCAGTAGTGCCATGGAAGGCCAGAGTGAACCAACAGCCACCAGAACATCATCCATTGGAAGGCTGATTTGACTCAGTTGTGGATGAACAATGGTTCATAGCTAACCACACTGGTTAGCTATATACTAACCATTCACATGCATCTACTTACCTACTAGCCACCAAGTGCTTTTTCCATTACCTACCTAGATAGTAACCAATTGCATTCCTTAATGCCTTTCTTTTTCTGGCTAAACTTAACGAGTTGGTTAAAAAAATTTCAAAATGGCTGAAATTTTTTTGTTTTTTTTCGGGTTTTCTAGTCACCAAATTTCTTTTTAAAAATTTTTTTGGAAATATGGCCAGATTTCTCTATTGGGTTCTAGCATGTAGCCAAATATGTGAAGGAATCTTGTACTTTTTTTTTTTACTTTCATATCATGTTTGTAGCCAATTTTGGCTAAACTGCAATACGGAAGATTACAAGTTCAGCTGCATCACAAATATGAAAAAACAAAACCTGTAATTGCCCTACCTACTTAACTGTGATAGATAATTAAGCTTTTACATGGTTAGTAAGTTACCTAGGTAGTGTGAGTGGGACCAGGGTTTACTGGATGGATTACCAAGATGGAGCCTGCATAACTCCAGTGTGGTTCATCCATCACTAAGTAATAACAGGTTTCCCATGGATGGTGTACTGGTGGATGGATGGATGGTGGGTCACAGCAAGTAAGGTACAGAGTGAACCAGCACCCCCACCAGTGCACCTTGCAGGATGGATGATATTTGGTCATGAAACACTTTTTCGTTAATATTCTTGTCCCATAGTGAACCACAATGGTTAGCTATGTACTAAGGAGCAAAAAACACTTTTAAGTGACTAGTAGGTTATATAAGTGGCTACTAGGAGCATGTGGCTGGCTAACTAGAGTTATATGTACTAACCAGCAAAAACATTTATAAGTGGCAAATTATAACCTAGTAGCCACCAGTGTCTCACCTCCTTACCAGTTTTTTTTTTTTTTTTTCATTTTTTTATTGAAAATTTAGTCAAATTTAACCCCAAAAAATAGAAAAAAATTAGTTGAATTTACACCTTTTTTAAAAAAATTCCAAAAATTCCCAATTTCTTTTGTCAAAAAATGGTGAAAATTCGCCAACCAAAAAAAAAAAAAAACCGTGAGTCCTTACTCCTCACCCACATACATGGTTGTCACTTTACATTACCTACCTACTTACCTATGGTATGTATCCACCTAGGTATAGGTAGTTGTCTAGGTAGTGGAGGTGCAACCAGGTTACCAAGGTTCGAACCTTGGTTACTTGGTAGAACCTTGGTAGGTAAACTGAGTTGTGATTCATCCACAGTAAACTGAGTCATATAAAACTCATAACAAGTTTCCAATGGATGGTGCACTCATTACAAGTTTTCCAATGGATGGTGCACTAGGCTAGTGGTGTGGACCAGGAGTCAATACGAGTTTCCAGGAAACCAAGGCTTGCACTGGTGGGGGTGCTGCTGCTTTATAGAGAGGAAGGAAATTCTGCAATTCCAACGACATTGAACAGCTTTGAGAGCCCAATTCTGCCCCATGGACAGATAGATACATACCCACATGTATCCAACACAAACTCTTACGTTCATTTTTTATTTTTTTTTAAAAATTTATTCCATTTATTTGTTTTGTATATAAAATCAATGCTTTGTAGAAGCTGATTATGAGATATAATGCACTGGATAACAAGGCGTTTTCTGTATTTTAATTTCCCTAAGGAATGGTCAGAATCTGGGCCCATCCATCATCATCATCATCTGTCTACCCTCATGATTCTCCCTCACAACTGGAGCTTCACAAGCAGCTTGTCCGCCTTTGCTGCTCCTGCTCAGCAGCAACCGTGCACTTTCTCTCAGCAGTTGCGAAATTTCCTTGTGAATTTGGTGTAAATGTGAAGATTTGGGGAGTTTTTGGGGTGCTTGAATTGGCTGCAGTTTGTGCAGGAAAACATGTAGAGAATCATCTGCAAGCATGGCACAAGTGAGGATGGAAATAGTGGCAGTAATGGTGATGGTGTCGATGGTGCTCATGGTGTCTTGTTCTTCGACTTCGACTTCTTCTTCTGCTGCTGCTGATGTAGTTGCTGTCTCTCATGGTGTTCGGCAAGCTCGGAGTTCTAAACCCATGTTCTTTTTCGATGAGTATGTGGTGGAACCTGCAGCAATGCAGGTAAAGGATCAGATGGCAATGACGAGTAGTAGTAGTAGTAGTAGTAGTAGTAGTAGTTGGAGGAGGAGTAAGGGAGCTGCAGCAGCTGGTGGTGGGAATGGTAATGGATCCATTTTGAAAGCGTTGCTGGAGTCGCAGTATTCGGAGCTGGTGTGGTACCTAGACAAGGCGTCGTTGCTGCACAAGCTAGAGAAAGTGGTGAGCATCAAAGGGAATGTGACGATCTTTGCACCCAAGAATAGTTTCCTTGAACAGCATCTGGACGCGGAGTTTCGTAGCTTCCTTTTGCAGGAGGGGAACCAGTTTCTGTTGCAACGAGTGCTGCAGTTCCATGTGTTGCCAGTGTTTCTGGAGGGCGCGAGTTGGAGCAATCGGAGTGTGCTTTCGCTTTCTGGTGATCCGCTTAGCTTACGCTCCTATGGACTCAAGCGTTATGTGGAGTTCTCGCGAGTGTTCTCCCCGAACTCCATCGTCCGCGACGATGGCATTGTGCACGGCGTGAATGGGTTTCTCATCCCGCGTGGTGTTTCTTCCCAGTTCGAAGAATGGAAGAGGAATGGTAAGGTCGCTTTGCTCCCGCAGAGTGCACCCGATGGACGGGGAACTGGTTCAAGGCTGTTGTATCAAAACAATAGAGCTCCTGCAAACCGTCCTCCATCACTGCTACTGTCTTCCAAGCTTCCCACCGTAGCTCCGGCTCCTGAGCCTTTCCCACATTTCGCACCAGAGCCGGCGTTTGCACCAGCTCCAGGACCTTCGGAGGAGAGCTTCAAGTGGGACGAGGAAGAAGAAGTGACACAGTTCATGACCACATTGACGAACTACGGCGGCTACTACGACATGGCGGATCTTCTCGTCAACTACACATCACTGGCTATGGAGATCGGCAAGCTGGTGAGCAAGGGATATCGCTTGACGATCTTAGCACCCAATGACGAGGCCATGGCACAGCTCACTCCCGAGCATCTGAATTCTCCTCTGGAACGCATTCTTTACTATCATATTTTGTCTGAGTATCAGACGGAGGAGAGCATGTACAACACGGTTCGGAGATTAGGGAAACAAACCTACAGCACTCTTCTTCATCCGCTCAAGCTCTCCGCACGGGAATCTGATGGAACTGTGCTGTTCGGAGAAGGCGAGAATTCCGCACATATCTTCGATCATGATATCTACATTGATGGCCGGCTTTCTATTCAAGGGATTAGTAGGGTTCTCATTCCTCCTCCACCCACCAGCAGAGCACCAGCGCCAGCTCCTTCAACATAAGTCCAGGAAGAAGGTAGGTTTCTTTCTGAGCCCCCAGAGTCTCCAATTTCTTATCTGTTTTTTTTGGATCTGAGATGGGTATTTTTTTTTTTGATGGTTTGCAAGAAAGCTGCAAAAGCTTTTGATCTGTTATGTATTTGGATTTTCACTTCTTCAAAGCTGCCATGGCTTGGAAGCCATATGGGTACTACATTGAGAGCTTTTTGGGGACCTACATTGCTGATGCTTCTTGACAGGCATGATGACTCTCAGTCTTGTAATTCCCCATTTCTCTCTCGCACATGTGTCTGGGGTTTGTGGAATGAGCAGCAGAAGTGTCACAGAGATGATGAGTGAGAGAAGATGCCATTGTTATGTATTTGGG
>Ga0116231_10011208_pt1 | contig 13936 bp, 13 predicted proteins | sample S1TSphgellanicum_2_FD_89695 | JGI IMG/M metagenome (GOLD analysis project Ga0116231, IMG submission 89695) | Host-associated microbial communities from peat moss isolated from Minnesota, USA - S1T2_Fd - Sphagnum magellanicum MG | ecosystem: Host-associated > Plants > Peat moss > Unclassified... | reverse complement strand
AAGGCAACAAGTTTTGCTTGATTTGATATGCTTACTAGCATATCAAATGAAGGGCTTATAGTTTAATTGGTTCAAACGCACCGCTCATAACGGTGATATTGTAGGTTCGAGTCCTACTAAGCCAAGTGACAATGTTGGGGTTTAGAGTTTCAAGAAGGTTGCAATGTTGCCAATTTATATAGTAGGATTAGGTTATTTGAATAGGATCACAACCCTAATTTTGTAGAAGGGTGTTACTAACCTTAATCTGGACTCACCTTTTGTCAAATTTTCAACAATTTTTTTTGTTGTTTCTATGATTTAAAAAAAAAGAAAATAAAAAAAACACATTTACATTGAATGAAAAAGAATATATAAATATGTATTACATACCCATTTAATGGAGCATTTCTATACAATGATGCATGTAAAAAATATGATGTGTACACAACTCTTGAACCTTATACAAACTAAGAGTAGGGGAGTGTGTAGATACCATGCTTAACAATGCCAATGTGTTTTAAGTTGCTCCTTAGACTTCATTGTAAATGATGATGACAAAGTTCAAATACAAAAACACAAGTTCCATGCAGTGTTTTTTATCCAATTCCCTTATGGAACTAGAATGGGGAACATCATTAGGTAGATTTCAACTTAGGTGGTGACTTTTCTAAAGAACTCGTAAATGTGTAGTCAATAGCCATAAATCTGGCAATACCCTCCTCAAAATTCAGTTTCCTATCACAATTTGGCAATTTTATTCTTTAAAAAAAATAAAATCTGTGACAAAATGTTCTATTTTCTGAAAACTGTGTCATTTTTTTGTGATTTTTCACCCAAAAAAAAAAAATTGATCCCATGTGCTGCTGATTCCATTTGTCCTCCATTAAATAGCCTAATTAAAAAAAAAGAAAAGAAAACCAAACTGCCTAATTTCACTAAAATTCCAAATCCATTTCACTAATCGACTTTGTCATTTTTTAACAAAGATTAGGCACCAAAGTGCCTAACTTGGAAGGTGGGTAAAGTGATGTATGGCATGCTACAACAATCATGAAAAGCCCAAAAAGGTTAGGGTGAAAAGAAAAGACAAATTATGATGAAATTTGGGGTTATCTAAAACTATATTCCCAAACCCCCCCCCCGCCCCCCCCCCTCCAAAGGATAGTAGCATTGCCTTTGTGAACATTCCTTTGGCCAGTTCTTCCTTTTAAAAAAGAAATAATTCATAACTGGCAGGGTAGGTTTGTTGTGAATTTTTTTTTTTCCTCTTCCACATAGGGTATCCAATGACTAGATTTTGGAAAAATAATTGAGACTCAATTTCTTGCTTACAATACACATTTGTTATGCATAAGGTTTGGTTAGAAAATACTCAACTTCATACCCAACAATGATAATTGCCTAACATAATGTCAAGGTAGGGTTTCTTAACCCATTTGTTATGCATAAGGTTTGGTTAGAAAATACTCAACTTCATACCCAACAATGTTAATTGCCTAACATAATGTCAAGGTAGGGTTTTTTAACCCAATTGCTATGCGTAAGGTTTGGTTAAAAATACTCAACTTGGTACCCAAAAATGATAACCGCCCAATATAATGCCAAAAAATTACTCAACTTGATACCCAACAACAATAACCGCCTAATGTAATATCGTCAAGGTAGGTTGTTTAACCCATTTGTTATGCATAAGGTTTGGTTAAAAAATACTTAACTCAATACCCAACAATGATAGGTAACTAACTGCCCAAAATAAATGTCAAGGTAGGGTTTGTTTTAACCCATTTGTTATGCATAAGGTTTGGTTAGAAAATACTCAACTTGGTACCCAAAAATGACAACCGCCCAATATAATGTTAAGGTAGGTTTTTCTTTTAACGAAATGTGTTTGTAAAACAAATCTTTGATCCCTATGCACTTCTTAGAATTTGAAGGGTTGAGGAATACCTTTATTATCTTGATGAGAGTTGAAAGCCTTTGCCTTGGCACTTTGCATAGTAATACAATGCTTTGTAAAAGCCGGGTGCACCCTCTTATCCATTTTGAACCGTACGATGTACTATGGTTTATAGTGTATCCTTGACTTCCATGGAAATTTTTTTGATAGACAAATTTGTTGGCATTGCCTACCAAGGCGAAGGGATATTTATTGTCTTTAGATTCATTTATAGAGTATAGTAGCTTAAGGGATTTTGGCCTCTAGGTAATAATAGGTCTATTTTTCTATGAGGATTTTTGAAAGATGATAATTTTGGCTTGTGTTGAAACTTGAGATTAGTTACAATAGAGTTGTAATAATATTTTGAAGAATTTTTTGGTTTCTTTTAGAGGATTTTTTTGAAGATTAGGTATATTTTTGCATGGTGAAATATTTGAATTTTGATCATTCTTCTTTTTGCCTTAAGATACGTGTTGATGTAAATGGTAAGGCCACAATGTGTGATATACCCCTTGTTTTGCATCCTTGATCAAATGAAAGGCAATTCTCATGTTCTGCGCACAATTCAAAATTCGTCAAATTTAAACATTGCACCTGAAAATAAATGGATGGATGGATGGATGGATGGTGGGAGCTTAGAGTACAACAAATGAAAGGTAAATTGTTCCATTTGTAACCATGAACAAAAAAATAATAACATTACATGCTTACTCAGGTTACTTATAGTGATTCATGCACTTGGAGAAGGGAAGGGTCATTGGATGTTTTCATCTGTGGTTTGAACCTTACATAAAACCATCGATGAAAAGCTGCCAACCAGAGTTGCCACCACCCACTTGCACACCATGATGGATGGATGGATGTTGGGAGGATTGTTGCTATCTACTAAACATCCATTGGATCCATTCTGTCCAACTTGGTGAACACTTTTCCAAGACACTGAAACCCAAAGGCCTTAAAAATGGCCTTACATATCAGTTCAATCCCAATCCAATCCAATCCAATCCAATCCCCTATACACATTCAGATCATCAATCTAACCCTTGGACTAGCCAACTAACCCTAGGGGATTAGTTGCAACAGGGGCAAGGCAGTACAATGGGCCTACCTTGGTTATTGCTCGGTGTAAAGTCCTTCTGCCAGCCAGGGCAATACCATAGACAAAAGCTTGATTTTCAATGTAACTTTGAAAAGTGGATTTGTAAGGTTAGCACATGTTGAAAGGGCGCGAGATCACAAGCATGCATGTCAAGAATGGAGTCCAATTTTCCATAATATCTTGAGTGTGAGGAAGACATCCCATAATACAACTACTATGTGTTCATGGAGCCCACACCTTTATATTCATGGATGTCCTTCCTTGAGAGGACAAAAGATTTTATGTCTCTACCTCACAAAACTTGAGGATTTCATTGCACCAGTATCCATACAAGTTCATTCTATTTTTCACTAGATTTTGAACAAATTTATCATGACAAAAGTGCTCAACTCCCTAATGGAAATAGATCAATTGTTACAAATGAATTATTTCATTTATAATTAATCTATTTATTTATTATTTATTTATAATTAATCATTAATATATATTTAAGAATCTTGGCTAAGCACATAGGAACCTAAATTAATTTAAGAACCTAGTCTAGGCTACCGAATTTAACCAAAGGCCACCTAAGCTTAAGTTAGGAATTTAATCAACCTAACTCATCAATTTAAAGTGCAATTTTGAATGTTTGAATTTATGACCTCCTTTCACATCCATGCTTAAACAAATCCTTAACCATTGAATCATTATTTTAAATAAATGAAATATTTTTTCATCACATATTATTATGCACATTCTTTTTTTAATTTATCTAAGTATAATTTTTAGGCTATTCTTAAACTAGTGTAAATTACTTTGAACTATTCTTAGGTTACAATTAACTAAATTTGTTTGTTAAATCCTAGGTTATTCCTAAGCTAATGTAAGTTACCCTATGTTATATTTATATGATACCATAGACTATTCATAGGTTACAATACATAAGTTAGTTTAGGTTATTTCACCCTAGGTTATTATTATTATGTTAAGCTATTTTTTTATTATTCTAGACTATTCCAATGTATGTTATTATTGGCTATTTTATCCTAGGTTATTTCATTGTTTGTTATTATTGATTATTTTACCCTAGGTCATTAGTAGTTATCTAAAACCCAGGGTAAATTTGCTTTTAAAGCCTAGGATGGATTAAGCAAGAATAACTTCAAGTGGAATAACCAAGAGTATCTTGAAGTATAATAGCCAATAATAACTAAAAATAACCTATACTAGTCTAGGATGGAATAGCCTTAAATAACATAGGTATAACCTTAAGTATTTTAAACAACAACATTTATTCTCTAGATTTATCCAAAGTTTATGATTTCAAGTTTCATACATTTGTGTGCCCTAATTAATTTTGAAAAGACACATTTGGACTTAATTACATGTCAAAAGACGCACTATTTGATACAAAAAGAAACATAATCTCAGAATCCTTAATCTTCGTCTTGGAACGGTTGAGATTGGAAAAGGTGATGTATCATTTTCATAATGTATCATGCTAGAAATTGTTCCTTGCTTTTTGTCTTTCAAAGAACCATAGGAAACTTGTATATCTAAATCTATAATTTAAAAAGAGGCTTAACCCTATCTAGTTTCCAAAGGAACATCTATAACAAGCAAGTCCAATGTCTTTTAATTTTGAGGTATGGAAATAATGTAATTACCACCATGAATTCTTATATTCTCATACTACTCACAATTCTATAACATAATTACAATATAAATGATCGCTACAAAGTGTTTTAAGTTTTTCAAAATAAAAATTTGTATTCCATGACCCAATTTGACACCATAGGATGGGATATGATGAGGCCCTAACGTCATGGAATTTGACTTCTTGTAAAGATGCCCTTTGATTGAACTTTTTCCATGATGTAATTTGCATTTAGAACATTGTTTTGAACAATTGTACACTTGTTCATCACCTTTGAAACACACACAAAAGAAAAACATAATAGGATAAAATCCTTGAACATTGGTTATTTTTAATTTCAAACCTTCTTATAACTTTTTAACCAAAAGATCTCTAGCTCTTTTTGTTTCAAAGGGTAGGAATCACGTGGAAAATGTTGATCCATGCCCTGATGGACCCAACCAGATGAGGAATTAAATGCCTCAACATCTCCAAAAGCTTGAATGAATCTAACACTATCTTAACCAAATTATTCTGCAAGTTGCCAGCCACCACCTTAGATAAAAGTTCCATTTTATTAAAAGAATGGTGCTTTTGTCTTGTCCTTGACCAATAACCTGAGTTCTTGTTCTCCAAATTAAGTTAATTTGAAAAATGTACAAAAAAAAATCATGTAAATAATGGGTTCAAACAATGTCACCATTCAATAAACAATAATGATCATAGTTTATGTAAATCTAAGTAAACACCAAGCTCTTGACTATTGTCAAATTGATGCACATTCAATATGTTTTCATAATCTTTGTAGTTAAAGAAGAAAAATTCTTACAATAAAGATCTAGGATACAATGTGTGCTCTTTATTATGCCCAAAATCATTCATCTAAATGTACATGTTGTAGCTTTAATCCTCATTGTGTGGATCTCAGAAGCAAGGATTTAACACTATTTGCACAAATGAACCAAATTGGCTTTAGAAAAGAAATAACCACAAGGGAGAAAACAACAATAAGAGGTTGGAAGGAGCCAAATAGGACCATAATGCCAAATTTTGAAAGGCATTTAATTTACTTGGAATTATTTTTTGACGTGCTCCCAAGTTCCTAGTTAGGCCCAAGATGGGCCTAAGTTATTCAAACAGCGAAATTGTGAAGAACTCGGGGCACGCTCCCAGCTCTCAGCACTAGAAGGGGTAGAGGGGCGTGCTGAAGCTCCGAGATGGGACTAGGAAGAGTGACAAGCTTTACTTATTTACTCGAACATCCATCAAACCAACCAACAAGTTGGTTAGATCACATTTTGGAGCACCTTTAATGCTAAAACAAACCATGGGCAATTTTGGACTCACAAGACTCACTACGGCCCGGACTCGAGGGAAGCCACCACCTTCCCCCATATAGTATTCTTTGTGCCTCTCCGCGACACCCACATCCGAATGGCTTTTTGTCCCAAGACTCCCAAGAAGGAGTCCCAAAGCTGTCCCAATTTGGATTCCCGAGACTTCGTGATGTCATAACTCTTTGCTCAGACCTCTGATGAAGGCTGAAGGAAACTTGTAGCTCTCCTCAAAAGATTTCCAACAATGTCTCACACTTCACCTACACGCCCCAAGGTCGGGTCGATTCTCGACTTTTAGTGGTCAGGAGTCAAATTGCCAATTTGACTCCCAACCTTTCTTTTTGCCATAACTTGTGCTGCAGATGTCCAAATGGCCCATGCAAGCCCATTTTCGACATCTACATTTTGATATCTTTCCAATGATATAATGAACACCTTAATGCAAGGTGTTTTGACCCCTGCAATCGAACTCTGAATTTTCAAGAGTCCTGAAGGACTCCCAAATCCCCATTTCGGGAGTGTGAGTTTCATCCTCACACTCTCTCAAAATAGGGTTGCGACATCTTTTGTCATGATATTTACATTGAAGGTCAGTTTTCTATTCAAGGGATTAGTAAGGTTCTCGTTCCTCCTCCACCGACTAGCAAAACACTAGCACCGGCTCCTTTAACATAAGACCAAGAAGAAGGTAGGTTTCATCCTTAGCCCCCAAAGTCTCCAATTTCTTATATTTTTTTTAAAAAATTTGAAATGGGTGTTTTTTTTGTGGTTTGCAAGAAATCTACGAAAGTTTTTTATTTGTTGTGGATTTGGATTTTTCTTTTTCAAAGCTACGATGGCTTGGAAAAAACAATATGGCTACTACATTGAGAGCTTTTTGGGGACCTACATTGTTGATGCTTCTTGATAAGCACGATGACTTTCAATTTTGTAATTCCCCATTTTTCTCTTGCACGTGTTTGGGGTTTGTGGAATGAGCAACAAAAGTGTCATAGAGATGATGAGTGAAAAAAAATGCCATTATTATGTATTTGGGTCACTTCTTCAAAGCTACCACAGCTTGGAAGCCATATGGTTACGACATTGAAAGCTTTTTGGGGACCTACATTGCCAATGCTTCTTGAGAAGCACAATGATTCTCAATCTTGTAATTCCCCATTATCTCTCTTGCAAATGTGCTTGAGTGTTTTTCACAATTTGTAAAATAAGACCTTTTTTATTTGTTATGTATTTAGGGTTGCTTCTTCAAAGTTGCCATGGCTTAGGAACCATATAATACATTGAGAGCTTTTTGGGGACCCACATTTACTAATGCTTCTTGGCATGCATGATTGAGCCTTGTAATTCCCCATTTCTCTCTTGCAATTGTGTTTGTGGTTTGTGGCATAAGCAACAAACATGTCACATAAATGAAGAATCATGTCACACAGATGATGAGTGAGAGAAGAAGATGCCATTACTATGCAAGGGGGAAAACATGGAATGAAAAAACTTTCAATGTTAAACACTTGTGTGTTCAACAATGTTTCACAAATTTTCTTTTCCATTGGACAATCCACAATGGATCATGAAAATGTGCATTAAAAAATGCTACAAATGTGCATGTTGGAACTATTATGTTTGAAAGATTAAGATTAGAGTGGTTGTGTTTGAGGCTTCTTTGTTGGAAACATGAAGCAATATTGCCAAGATTTTTCAAAATTGTTCTTTAGCAAGTGCTCAACTTCTTACATTTGACAACCGCATCATATTGTAAACATATTGTACACATTCTAGCCTTGATAAACAAACTTCATTCTAAGGATTATATATCTATTTTGCACTACAGTATGTGGCCAAATCTATAAAATGTTGGCTTCCTTGCTGCTCTCCCTCCTAAAATGGAATATTTGCAACCAAAAGACACATCCCTTCAAACATTGTGTAAACCTTGCCATTATTTGTAGGTGGTCAATATCTCCGCATGGAATTATCCATATTTTGTCTCTCAATGTGTTTGTTGTGGCCCTACTCACAAGCAATGTTGTATTATATAAGTTAAATGAGTATGCCTCACTCATAGGCTTTGAAATTTCTTGACTCCTTTATGAGGTAAAATTTTGCAAAGAACAAGTCCGAATTGAAGTTTTTAAACAAATTTAGTCCATGCTCTATAATGCACAACCATAATCATTGAAGTCTTTTATAATTTTATTTTTTTTTTCATACTTGTGTGGAATTGATTTCGAGAAAGAATCTTATTTCAACAACTATGTTACTGATGTTATTACTAATGTTCTTCTTCTTAGTAGTATGTGCTTGGCTTAGTAGTGATGATAAGCATGTGAACTATGATCTCGAGATACAACATCTTGAGAAAGTTGTATTTCAAAGTGTCAACAAAACTATCATGGAAGATTTAATGAAGCTTTATAGAGAGATTGCATTGGGTTGAAAGCTACCTACTTATGATGGCCGCAAGAACCTTTGTACTATTGGGCCTTTACCGTTCCCATCCAAGGAGTTCCAAATAAGCCTTCTTGGGGAAGATGATGGTAGCAATACCCAAAGGTTCCTAAATCAAATTCCTTGGATATAGCTTAATACACCTTTATGAACTAGGGTTGTTGTCTCACAATTATGACTCATCTTATTATTAGAATAGGAATTGTAGACCACATGTTATGTTTTGAACAATATGATACCAAGTAAGTTATGTTTGTGGGTGTTTTGTGGATAATGCTTAGACACTAGTGGAGAATGTTGGCACAAGGTTGAGCTTAGGTCTTTTGCCCTTTTTGGCTACATTGAATTTTAGGAAAGAGAAAAATAAAGTAGCCAAGGAAGAAACAAACCGATTGAAGTAAATAGAAAAGAAGAAGCATGCCAATAAAGAGATAGACCAATTGAAATAATTAGAAAAGAAGAAGCGGTAGCTTGAAAAAGCCCTTGATATAGCAATTGCCATTCACATAGAGCTTGAGAAGAAAAAACAAAGACACAAGGATGAGGAACGACACCTCAATAAAAAAAGGGTTGCCCTTGTTGAAGCTATGGCTTTGCAGGTTGGTGATACTTATTAACATATCCATCTTTTGCACACTTTTAGCATCATGTTCATTCATTTTTTACCAATGCAAACCTCTTTCATTATAAACATTCATTGGAATCCTTTGATATTAACAAGTTGGCACGTGGAATATCATGCTATATGGAGGTCCTCATTTATTGGCAGGCTTAGACATGGAACCTCTTGCAATAGAAACCCCCAAATCTTAAACATTTGCTATAAACCTTTAATACTAGCGGGTAGGTTAAATGAATCGGGGATGCATTAGTGGTTATGAGGGGAAGTCTCTTTGTGTTCTTGGTTGCACATGTTATCATGGTACAAGATGATGATTCCTTTGGTGAATATATTGTAGAGAAGTGTCTTTTCTATTGGTATGTACCATATAACCCATCTTTTGACATTAATGCTGACATGCCATTTGCTCAAATCTTAATGCATGTCTTATTAGTTTAATCATGAAATGAATTGTGTGGATCTTCTAGTAGTACCATCTGTTTAAGTGAGCAACAAGAGTTGCACTTATTCAACAATATGTGCAAATTGTCATATGAAGTATTCCTAGGCAAAAAAAAAAACTTTTAGTTTCAAGTTCTAGAGATTCTTGGTAATGGAATAATGCAAATGATTTTTGCAGGTTTTGGTTAGTGAAGAATCCAATTAGCTAGGGCACACATGGGTCACAAGTGAGGGGGATTGTCAAAACCAAACAAATGGGGAAAGAGAATCCATCTTTCTGGGGAGAAATGGGTATGAGACTCAAAGAAGGGGACTTATGCAACACATTAAGCTCAAGTTTTATGGTAGTTTCAATAAATTCCCTATCAATTCTTTTGTCATGTAACACCTTTAATGAAATGGCACAACTTAGGTTAATCATATATAATTTAATATTTGTTATAGGCATTAAACTTGTGTGACATTATGATACACAAGTATGTCAGAGTAGCATTCCTATTGCTTTGATTGGTTGCTTTGGAATGTGTAGTTTACTGGCTATATTTGCTTTAATATATTGTGCCAGGATGTTTTTGCAAATACTGATGGTAATGAGAAAGAGACAAAGGGGTGGAATTCAAGTGGGAGGGATACACATGTTGAAGGTTGGCATGTGGGTGTGAAAGATGATGCTGGTGTAAAAGGGGATATTTTGGAAGGTGAATAAAAGGAGGGTACAAGGCAGTTTTCCACTTGTGTTGAAAAAAAATTTAGGGCCAGTGATGAAAGGGCCCATGTAGTTTTAATGGCAATACGTTTGGTTGTTGCATAAATCAATAAATGTCATTTCTCATGTTCAAGTGAGGTGATTAGGATAATGGAACAAAATTTAAGCTTTCAAGACACAACTCAAGCATGATTGATTGATTTTGGATGAGCTACTCAATAGGCTCTCTTTGTAGACAAAAGTAGTATTTGAGCATCTAGGGAGCCTAAAGACAATTTCATGGCTTATGAACTTGCTTGAGTTTGCATATTACATGTCTAATTCTAAGTATATTATTGGGCAGCCACTGACACAACTTTTAGAAACACAAACAACCATAAAGAAAAAAACATTGAACCAATCGTGTCTACAACAAGCTCTGATTTTGAACTAGCTTCTAAGTTATACTAGAGCTTTTGTATTGTCCATCAAGCAAGGCTAAAACCAAGACAAGGCACCTCCATTGTTTGATTATCTAATACTTAGCAAGGTAAGTTCAAATTGAATTTTGTTATGTGTATTGTTCAATCCCATGAAATAACATGGTTCTTTTGTAATCAAAAATTAAACCGTTGGTGGCTTAGAAACACAAGAAGTTGTTGCCAATTTAGTTTCACATGGGCCTCAAGTTTTGTTTGGGATGGGTGTGTTGAAGGTGATAGAGTGCCTTGATGAACATGTTCGACTTGTTCTATCACGAGTAGCACCCATGTTCCCCCATGTTGAGGAGCTTTTACAAATTGTCATGTGTGCCCCTATTCGGCATGGTTATGATATGAACCTACCATGTTTTATATTTTATTATTTTTGACTCTCTACTATGCCTAGAGGTAGTGATTATTTTTGTCTAACTCTTTTGGTACAATTGCTTATAGAAAACATCACATATCAACTATGCTCCTGATAATACCAACATATTTTGCTAAAATGATTAATTTGTCATAAAAATAGGTTCAACCGCTGTTTTTTAAAAATCTTGAAACTTTCACCTAAATTTGATAATTTAAAAAGACATAAAAATATGTATTATGTTTACTTGCAGTAAGGACTTGGCAGTCCAAAAGTAGATGTTAATCCTACCTAAATGGGAGATTCAAAGTTCAAATCACATGATTTTGGTTTGAGTGTAAATTTTCTTTCCCCTAACCACACATTTTGGGGATTATTAAATGTTGGGATAGGGATGGTTTCTAAACATATAGTTTGCCAACCAACTTTGTGTTGTTACACAAAAAGAGTTGACATATTGAATTTTTGACCTACCTCACACTATATGTTGCTTGTTGGGCTTCTCTAGGATTACCAGAGATGTGTGCAACAAGCTTCATCCAAGTGCCAAACATGATTTCCATGAATGAAACAATGGGCTCACTTAATATGCCCAACATTAATGTATGTCTAAAATCGGTTCCTAAACTCAACTATGATGCTCTTAGCACTACGATAACACTACAATTCCAAGAGGAGGGATTTGCATTTGTGGTAGCTCTTTGTTTTTTGGCTACTACAAATGCAAAAACCTCACTAAAGAGGTCCTAGTTGATGGGTGGGTTCACATAGGTAACTAAAGTCCTATGTTTATGTTTTTCATGAAAGACAAATCCTTTCAAGTTCCCTTAAAAGAATGTTTTTGGGGATCAAGCATGAGGTGAAAGGAAATAATGTTTTTCTAGTAGGATAAGTTTTTTATCATATTCTTTTGTCCTTTGGTTTTTTTGTCAAAACAAACATGGTTTGATCAGGCATGATCATGGTTTGCCTTTGTGTCAAAACAAGTTTTTATAAATGACATCAAGTTGGTTTTGTGGCAAGTACTATTTGTTGAAGATGGATGTGCCTCAAAATGATGATTGGCAACAAAGATCAATTTGTTTGATTACAAACTTGTAGTCAAATTGATTTTAAATTGATTTTAAGATCTTGGAGTTTTTTTTTGTTGTGTGGCTTCTTGCTTTCTAAGGATCCAAATATTACAAACTTGGGCTCTAGGCTACTATGCACTACTTGGGATAATAAATTGAATCTATTAAAAAATTCGAAGAATAAAAAAAATTGTTTGTCATGCATTATGCATTGCACTATATACAAAAATATGTGGTAATACATTACATTATCTATCATTTTGAATTTTTATTTATTTAGTTTTTTCTTTAAAAAAGGAAGATAAAATGCAAATAAATTCATTACGTTTATTGTGAGATTCTTGAATTGACATTAAATAACCTTGGATTAATCCAAAGTTTTTCTCCCCGGTCATGGGGTTTTAGTAATAAAACAAAATTGTGATGAATTACTTCATTTAGTAGGGAATTATATCAACAAATAATGAAACATGATGATTACATTATGATTCCATAGTAACATAACTTTAGCCAAGGTAAAATGATTAAAATTAATGTGGACCTATTTCACTTTTAAGGCCCCATGATGATTTAGGGGTGAAAGCATGGTTAGGTGTCTCAAATGTGGTGTTTGAAAGTCCATAATCAAACATTATTGATTTTTTTTGCAATTTTAATAATTATTAGACCATAAGTCCTATAATTATCCCCTATTCTTTTAATCATAAATATTAATAAGCCAACCAATGAATATCCCTAAACATTTGATTGATAAAAAAATCCATGCAAAAGATTAAAATTTTTAATGTGAAATGGACTCTCAAGTATAAAAATTTACAAAAATCAAATCATTTAAAATTTAAACAAATCAAACATACATATTAAAAAAGTTTCAATGCACGTCACTAATAAATTTTCATTTGATGATGCTTTACTTTTTTAATGTTAATTTTGACACTATTTTCTATGTGATAGATGTAGTGCTATCATTTCAAAAATCCATTACGAGTCCATAATCCTTTTAGAATTCATCCAAAAAAATTATCATGAAACCCATTAAAATCTACGAAAACATGAATAATTAATAAATTGACAATATTAATTGTCTTAAAATTTTGCATTTGTATGTAATCCAAAAACATTACAAGTGTGACAATCCAAATTGTCCACCTATTCATGCTTTCACCCTTAGGCAATTGAATTGCACCCTTCTTTCACCTATTTAAGCCTACTTAAAAGGGGGGCCAAACTTAGTATTAAATGTTAATAGCACACACTAACTTAAAACATGGTAATCTATCAATGCCAAACCTAACATTGTTGACCCTAACATCAATTCTAGTTGGATCCACATGTATGATAGTTATTGATAACTATTGGACCTTCATACCATCTTCAAAATTACATTGTGTCCACAAAACCTTTTGCTATATCTCCTTTTTTATATTTTTTCAAAATTGATCTTGCATTATGTTATTTTTCAAAATTTTCATGGTCTTTATTGCTTTTACTCTTGGCATTCATTGTTCACTAATTAATTCACTAATTTTCTTTCACAATGCTCTCATAATGTTCCACATTTTGTTTTACAATGTTCCTTCACATCACCTCAAACTAATTATTTGTTTAGTTGGTGTTTTTCGTTTTTTCGTTTTTTGCTTTGCAATGTCTTTGTTTTCCATCTTTGTTTTCAATGTTTTGTAGCGTCTATATTTTTGTTTTTTTGTTTTATAGTTTTTTTGTTGTTTTACAATGTTTTTTTTTTTTTTTTTTTTTTTACAATATTTTTTTTTTTTTTTTTTTTTTTTTTTTTTTCTTTTTTTTTTTTTTTTTTTTTTTTTTTTTTTTTTTTTTTTTTTTTTTTTTT
>Ga0116231_10011207_pt1 | contig 13936 bp, 14 predicted proteins | sample S1TSphgellanicum_2_FD_89695 | JGI IMG/M metagenome (GOLD analysis project Ga0116231, IMG submission 89695) | Host-associated microbial communities from peat moss isolated from Minnesota, USA - S1T2_Fd - Sphagnum magellanicum MG | ecosystem: Host-associated > Plants > Peat moss > Unclassified... | reverse complement strand
CTTGCAATCTTCTTCCAGGTCTCCAACATAGCTCATGATGCACTCACAAACTACTGCAGCTCCTCATGCCGTTCGTTTGTTGCAAGCATGAAGAATCCTTTCTTCTCCGGTGCTCGCTATAGGCCGTGGAATCGTCCCTCCTCCGCCTCGATGTCCAGTGAGCTCGCCTTACTTGCAGATGCATCCATCCCCAAAAGCATACGGACTGTTGTTCTCTTCCGCCTCCGCCTCCGATCGGCTACAGGATTTTTCTCTCTTTCTGTTTTCCCTTCTCTCAAATCTCTTCTGTCTCCCTCTGCCTTCCTCTCCCTTCCTCTCCTCTCCCCGCTCGGTCTCGTCTCCTTCCTACATCCGGATCCGCACACTACCTGGATCGTCCGCACACCAGTACTCCGATCCACACGTCCCCGTGCTACAATCACATCGCAACTGCCATCGTCACCCCGTTTTCCCAGCCACTCGCACTAAAAACCTTTCGACTGAAAAGCAAACACCAAACGATGCAATTGCGGCTGCAACAAGTAATGTGTTGTTATTACAACAACTTTACGGTCTTCTTCTTCTTCTTCTTCTTCCTTGCGTACGCAAACCCCAGAACAATCCAAAAACAGTTTCCCAGGAAAAAACACAAGAAAAGAAGAAGAAGAAGAAGAAGAACCAAATGAGACAGCGCAAAGAGGAGGAGGAGTGCAACCTGCAGATCAACACCGTTCCCAGATCGTGGTGCTCTGGAAACCCCGAGAAATCGAAAGCGCTGATGACTCCCACGAACGCGAAGATCGCCGTCTTGACCGGAACCCGTCCACGACGAAGCTGGAGATGTCATCCTACACGCGATACAGAAGAGATGGATTGCCGCGGCTAACCGGAGATGAAGGGAACTTTGTCGAGGTTCACTCTTGTTACAACCTTCTTTGTTTCTGTGAGCCGCACAACATCTAATCTGTTGTTCGTAACATGAGGAGCAATAACAACAACGAAAACAACAAGAAGAAAGTCTTTCGGATCCACTTCAGCAACAATTTTCGTGTTTAGAGGGAAGGAGGATTCCACGATCTTGCGAATTGGTTGTTGATTTCCCAGTTACAAGTACTGCCGCCGCAGAAGCAGCGACAGCGACAGCAGCTTCACTCTTCTCAGGTAACGTTTTCATTGTCGACAAACGATCAATTTGTCAAGTAAAACTTGCACTTGGATTTTTGCTTGGAAGTAGTATTATTTTAAATAATGTTCATAACTTCTTCAGTGGATCCAAAATCCGAATATTGCTGCCGAATTGCCAATGCAGAAATGATGTTCGGCAAGCGAGCTATCACCTCCGTGTGTGAAGAGGCTGTCCCAAGTTCTTCTCGTTCTCTCCCTGCGAGACGAGAGGGTGAGGGTTTTGTTTTTTGTCTTCTCTCTCTTTCTCTCTCTCTCTCACTTTCTCTTCTTCTTTGCACTCGTCATCAACCCTTGTCCTCTTAACGTTCGTTAGCTTAGTCGACCAATGAATGAACAAACAATGAATGATTGTCGATGTTTTCATTCGTTGTTTTTTATCGATGAGTTGTCCGTTATTGTTTTTAATTTTTGTCTTTTTTTATTTATTCATTTATTTATCAATGAATATTTTGCAATTAATTTTTTAATATTCTTTTGGTTGTTATCTTTGTTAATTTGTTGAGTGTTTTTTCTTTAAAATTTTGTCATTTTGGTTGATGAATTTTTTTTAAAATTATTTATAACATTTTTCATATGTCGTTTCATTGTTGTTGTGTTTGTTTGTTTTTTGTTTTTTTTTTTTCATTCATCTTGTTCAATGAATAATTTGTGATTATTTTCAGCATTTTTTGTTTGTTATCTTTATTCTATTGAGTTTTATTTTGATTTTTGATATATTAATTGAAAAACAATTTAATCATTATTTCCATCTTTGTTGTTTTGTTGTGTGTTTTATTTTGTTTTGGTTAACAAACAATTTGTCATTATTTTTATTTTTTTTGTTCATTTTTTTATTATCATTATTTATAAAATCTTTCTTAGTGTCACTCGTTGTTTGACCATGTGTTAGTTTTGTCTCTTATTTTTTATTATTCATAAAGTCCCTATTATTCATGAGCATGAAATTAGGGTCCAATTATGGAAATAAAAGATGGAATTTTTTTTCAAAACTTTAATTTAAGGTTTGCACTTTTGGGCAATTAAAAGAGGTCAAACCAAACCCCTGCTCCTAAGGGGTCCAAAAATCATTCAATGAAAAATGGTCACATTTTATTTTGTTGATTTCCAAAGTTTTGAAAAGTTGGACTTGGGGTTTCTTTGCACATGTGAAGGCATGAATAATTTTGTACCTTAGAATTATTTTTTTGGTAATTTTAAATATGCATCCCAACCACCCTTTCTTTTTGGTAATTAAAAGCAACAATGTATGGGTTGGGTCACAATTATTTTTTTAAAAATTCTCTTTTTCCATGGTTGTTTTTCTAATGTTTGTAGCCATTATGTTACAAAATTCTAGTGAGAATTATTTTTAGTGTTTTAATTAACAAATGGTATTGTGAAAATTTTCAAATTTGGATGTGGTGATATGCTTAACATTTTTAATGGTTTCTTTTGTGTTTAATTTCCCATCTTATGCTTGTAAATGGCAAAAATTATCATGTTTTAATGAACCTTCTATTGTTTCATGATTTTTGCCAATTCTTACGACTATTAATTATCAACATTTAATTTTACATGGTAGAAAGTTTTTTCAATAACCTCATCAAATTATTTACTTAGGGGTTGTGGAAAGATTCACTTGGTTCACATCCTTCAACATGTTCAATAAAAAATGCATAAAGATTTATCATATAACTTATCTAATAGGTTTAGTTTTGAAATTGTTGCATTACATATTATTAGGTGGTGCAAATCGATGGGTTAAACCATAATTGGTTCTTATAATACAATTGAAAGTTGATATCTTTAAGTTGGCACATGGACACACTATTTTAATGTGCGAATGTCAACCATTATGAAGCACACAAAAATAATTTTTAGCGCACTTATGCACATTTTATTTCTTAAATATATCCATACACCTAATGGTGACAATCACATAATATTACGTAAAGTTTAAAAACATCATTGAAATGCAAAATATGGTTAGGCATATTGATGGTTGTCACATTCCATTATATGAAAACCTAATAAAAGGAAAAAACATGTACATTAAAAATATTTTTATAACCAAAAAAATTTCAATTCTTTATTAATTACAAATTGTATGTGGCTTTGATAAAAAATATTGGATTGTTTATTATTATCATGGTGAAGATAGATAATGGACTTTCAATTACTATGGCATGTTGTGTTTTACACAATTATTGCTGATTTTTGGGCATGGATGCCTTTAAATATGATTATCATTTTTTTATTTAAAATAATTAAAACTTTCAATTTTGGGAGGTTAAGATTTGAAATTTACATATCAAAAAACATGTTATTAAAATTCATAAAAATTTGTCATTTACAAGCTACATACATCTAGCTTGTTGAAAAATTAATTCTATTGCTTTATTGCATAACCTTAGCAAAAAGTTGAATGAGTTGTAATTCGCATTTAACATTACAATCATCAAACTCAATCATTTTCAAAATTATTTCTTTGTTTATTTCCATCTTCAAAAGTTTAATTTTTGAAAACGTTTTCACTTTTTTTTTCAAAAAGGATGCAATAATGATAGTTCCATTGATTGAATTTTGAATAATTTTTAAAATAAATTTGTTCAATGCATGTCCAACTCCCTTGTGTGCACAAACTACAAATTGAAGTGAAAAGGGGGCCTCCTTTGGATTATTTCCAAAATTTAGAACTTGAACAATTAATGATGTTGGATCAATGTTTAAATTATTGTCATCATTGACCTTTTAATGATTAACTTTAGTGCCAATATCTTGTCCCATGTCTATTTTTTGAAATATATTATTAATCTTTATAGTTTTGACAAGAATGTCATCCATTTGTTCATACAAATTTTATTTCAAAACTTGTGTGTTAATACAACGCAAAATGGGTTTAAGACCGAAACTATGTATGTTTATTACATAGCTCTGAAAATCTATGTTCATGATTGGAGAAATATATTTTCAACCTTCTATTGTTTATGCATAACAATATGTCTCCCCATTTTTCTATCATGAATTAAACATAAACATTAACCCCTTTCAAAACCAAAACTTCAATTCTAACAAACTTTGCATTCATATAATAACTTTGTACAAGTGAAGGTATTGAAGGCATCATCACCCACTTATATACCAACAAAAAGGAAACTAGTCAAGAAACTTCCTAAAGTTTATGCACCACATGGTTCCCCATGTGATTTCACATAAAATCACAAGGAAACATAATCACATGGTCCCCCATGTGATTCCACAATTAATCACAAGGAAACATAATCACATGGTGCACATGACTTTCACATAAATTAATATGTGAAAATCAATGCGCCATGACCAAATTATGGAATCCTACCACTCAACTTACACCTTACATCATGTTACACATCAAGTTACATCATTCCCAAACTCATTGTGGATTCCGTCCTTAGAATCACATATCCAAAACCTTCTTCAATTTGTCATGATTAATGCGGCCTGGATATGGTGAGCCATCAACATTTTCAAACTCATAAGATCCATTATCAGCAAACACCTTCTTGATAACAAAAGGTCTAAACCACTTGGGTAACAATTTTTTATAAGCCTTGCGATGATGTCGAGCGTTAAACCTCATGACAAGGTCACCTTCTTTAAACTCCTTTTTCTTCACCTTCTTGTCAAAAGTCGTGTTTTATTGAGCATGTGCGATTTCAATGGACTGGTGGGCTTTTAACCGCAATTCGTTCAATTCATTAAGTTGCAACAATCGATGGCGTTCGGACTCTTCCAAAGGAAGTCTCATCGTTATGGCAGTGCGTAAAGTCATTACTTCCATGTCATGACCATATATGCACAAGACCTTGCGAGAGTTGATCCTATTAATTTGGTGTACACTCGTCATCACATGAGACCTAATATCACCCAACAAAGGTACATTCTCCAGAATGTACACGGGAACACGTGCCTGATGTGTCTGAAGATGGCGTAACACCCGTAACATCTCCCAAAACATATGAGATCGAGGGTCACATAATCCCTCACCACGACCAGCCACTAAATCATTGAAAATTAAGCCTAGAGCGTTGGGAGTAGTTGGAGTTAGTGGAACTTCAAGCTATGGTGTCCCGTTAGCATCGGCCTAGATTCTCTAAGTGGACTGGGCTTAGATTGACTATATGTGTTTCCATCACGAGTTTTATGATAGTAGATCTTTTTCGTGTAATTTCCAATGCATTGATTCTTGCAAAAATTAGATTAGTTCCTTCATGATCTTGTGCTTTAAGACACCCTTGGAATTTATTTTGATTTTCCTTTGACACCCTTTAACGAACATGAGCTTACTCATGAACACTCACTATCCTTTATAAACTTTTATTTACATTTTATCATATGGCTTAACACGTGCCATCTTCTTTTCCTTTCTTGTCTGCAATTTTTCTTTACGAATCTTCTCAGATTCCCACAAAATCAACTCTAGTTCATGCCTAGGATTACAAGTAATATCCAAACATAATGACTCATGTTTATGGTCTTCATGATGTTGCTTTACGCGCCCAATCGTGCACCAAACTCGGCTTGGTTTGCCTCTCGTGATCTCCATTGCCATAAGTTGAATCTCCTCCACCCATGTTATCAAATTTGTCCATGATTCAAGGATAAACAAGTCACCTTGCATCTCTCGTTTTTTAAAAAAAATAATAATTTGTTCTTTTCTTTCCTTTTTTTCTCTTCTTCCTACTAAACTCTCAACGATATAATTAAGTTCCACAACACAAAAAACATAGACTCAAATCCCGACAACAAAACCAAAAAGATGTACAAGACAAACGGGTTTAGGACCGAAACTATGTATGTTTATTACATAGCTATGAAAATTTATGTTCATGATTGGAGAAATATATTTTCAACCTTCTATTGTTTATGCATAACAATATGTCTCCCCATTCTTCTATCATGAACTAAACATAAACACCAACCCCTTTCAAAACAAAAACCTTTCAAAACCAAAACTTCAATCCTAGCAAATTTTGCATTCATACAATAACTTTGTATAAATGAAAGTGTTGAAAGCATCATCACTCACTTATATACCAACCAAAAGGAAACTAGTCAAGAAACTTCCTAAAATTTATGCACCACATGGTTCCCCATGTGATTTCACATAAAATAATCACAAGGAAACATAATCACATGGTCCCCCATGTGATTTCACATAAAATAATCACAAGGAAATATAATCACATGGTGCACATGACTTCCACATAAATCAATATGTGAAAATCAATGCACCATGACCAAATTATGGAATCCTACCATTTAACTTACCCCTTTAAACAATTACCTAAATAATTGTGTAATTACATCAAATTACATGTCAATGTCAAAGGCATCTTCTTTTGATTTAGTTTGCCATTTTGATTTAGATTGTTCCCATGTATCAAGATTTTCATAAAATTATTTTTTGTTAAATTATATTATCCATTATAATTCGTATGACTTCTTCATATAACCCATTCCAATTGTGATATATTTTTCTTTTTACAAATCCCAGAAGAGATGTATAACATCACATTCCAAAATTGACCTTTCACAAGTTCATTGGTAATTTTTTTGTTCTTTGTTGGTAGTCATTTCAATAATAAATATGACAATTAGTTATTACAAATAACTAATGTTGTGAAAGAAATTCATTTTCAATTTCCAAATAACACAAATAATTTTTTAAAACTATTCATCATCCATTGTAACCTTAAGGTTGATATGAAAACAATGGTGGATGGTGTTTTTTTATTCCAAGTTGGGTGCCTTATCTTGCATCCATAACTATAGATGGAAAAATAAATGATCAAGGTTTTGGCACCTTATTGTGAAAAAATGTGGTTTTTATTATGACTATAAAATCGCAAGATCCAACAACTTAATTACTAACATGAAAAGGGCTACTAAATAATAAATAAATAACAAGAAAATAGAAAGACTTTAAAATAATGATTACATTTTATCTACCTACTGTTTTGCTATAACTACTATCCTACAACACTTATCATCATTTATAAATCTAAAAAGAATCCATAGTCACTTATAATCCTTTTATAGTTATTGTTTATTGTCTATAGTGGTTACAACCTTTTATGGTTATTACTTGTTGTCCATAATGCCTCAAACCCTTTGTAGTTGTCGCCTACCATTTGCAACGTTTTAAAACCTTTTATGGTTGTTGCATACTGTCTATAGTGCCTTTCAAGCCCTTTATGATTACTACCTATCATTTACAACATGTCATGAGTGTTGGTTTACATGCTTAGTTATGTTGTAATTAATTAGGGATAAATTGAATTAATCAAGCTAATTATTTAATTTCGAACTAATTCAAGTGTGAACGAAATTCAAAATATTTATTATCGGATATAATCCCATCTTATGTGACCTCAAATCAATCTTAATGATTTGAGATTTCAAAACATTATTTTGCACATCTTGTGTGATTTCATGTGTTTTATGTTAGAATTTGAATTCATGTGTTTCATTGTTTACAAGTGATTTCTTTTGAATCACCAAAAGTTTTTTTTTTTTTTTTTTCGTGTTGCAACTAGGCTAGACTTATTTAACATTGAATTTTTTAATAAAAAAATTGTGTGTTATGCACATGATTTGGTTAATAGCAAATGCTAGGTAGTTCAATTTTGTATGTGTTATTACATGTTGGTTTTGCAGAATTTTTATTTGAGCTACAAATATTGTTCATTCATAGATCTTAATTAGTGTTGGTTACAAAGTTAGCATTTTATACTTGTTTTTCATGTAAATTTTTTTGGGGAATCAAACCCAAAACAAGGCCTAATCCTGGAGTTGTGAAAAAAAAAAATCACAAACAAGGGCCACCTCCCACTATTGTGAAAGGTCCTTCCTTTTTTCCTTTTTTTTTTCCCTCTCTTAATACCTTGTATGTATAATAATAATGGTGGCAACCAAAGCCACCATCACCATCACCAAAAGCTTGAGTGTCACAAATGTTAATGTTACAGAGTTCATTCATTTGAATGATCATCCATGATTTATAATAAATTTGTACCGAACATTTAATTTAATTTTTGTTCACTCTTAGTTAACTTCCAATTAAATTTTAATTCATTTCCACTTGACTCATAATTCATTTTCAATTCACTTGTTATTCACTCTTAGTTAATTTTCAATTAAGTTTTAATTCACTTTCACTTGACTCATAGTTCACTTTTAATTCACTCGTAGTTCACTTTTAGTTAATTTCTAATTAAGTTCTAATTAAATTTAAATTAAGTCCTAGTTAATTTCTAGTTAAGTCTTAATTAATTCCAATTAACTCCTAGTTGACTCCTAATTAAATCTTAATTAAGTTTTAGTTAATTCATAATTGATTTTCACATTAAGAAGGTTCTCAAGAAGTTTCTTTATTCGATGCACACATAAAAAACACTTTGGAAACTTTCATGAACTACGTCCCCAAAAGGATATAAATAAGAGTAAATCCCTTCATTTCCTTCAATATGTTCAATTATAGTCTTAAGCATAATCTTGCACCATAACCTTGTCATGTTCATTTCACGTTCATGTTTGCATATGTTAGCATAATAAAAATTTGTTTTCATTTTTGTCTTACACATTTTGTAGTCTTATTCAAAGATTTTGTGTTTTTATTTTTGAATCACATAATTTTATCTTTTTTTTTGTTTGAAAGTTAGACTTATAACTCTCCTTTAACCTTTGTTTTTGTAGTTCATCATGTCTTTAACATTAAGCTTTGAATCGCCTGGCCATTGTTGCCCATTCACCAAGGTGGTGGATGGTCAATAAGTGAAGCAAAAACAAAAGGGATAAAAGCTCCCCCATGGTAATTTTTGGGTGGTGCTTTAAAAAAAAAGGAGGGAAAGGAAGGAAAAAAAAAAAAGGAAGGAGAAGGGGAAGAGAAGGAGAAGAAAAATGTGGCAATTACGAAACCAAGTGTTACAAGCTCAAGTGTTATAGCACCATCATTAATAAACTCGAAAGTTCACCCAAGCCTACTAACTTAGCAACCACAAAAACCTCATGAAGCATGGCAAAGGTTTGAAATAAGGGGGGCTCAGTGTGGTTCAATCCTAACTGCTACTAAACCTCCTTTTTATTTATATATTTTTTCATTTTTTTAAACCCATAGGTTCAAAAATTTCAGAAGTTCAAAAGTTTCACAAGCATGTTTGACAAGCGGTTTGGCACCAATCTGAACTTGCCACGTCATTTTTAAAATTTTGAATTTATGTGGAAGATCTTTCATCCATAATTTAGATGAATGTTTTCATCCATCATCCATTTAATCAATGAACAATGGTTAGTGAGCTGAATGGTAGGTTTGTCACTAAACAACATATTGGTGATTATGCACCAAACATTTTGAACCCTACAATCAGACAAATTTTGAACAATTTGACACTTGAAATTAGACAAAAATTTAATTTTTAAAATTAATTTCCATTTTTATTTATGATTTTTTTTCAAAAATTCATATCTTTCACATACATTGTTAAATTAAAGTGATTTTTATGCCATTGGATTTCTCTTATGGAAATATATAAGCCTATAGGTGTGCAAACATTTTGGAGACTACAATTTTTAGAGGTCCATAGGCTATTTTTCCTATTTCGTGAATTAATTTCCATTAATTTTAGGGAAATTCGTATATTTTACATTTGAAGGCATAATCAAAAGCTTTCTATGGCAATTAAGTCATTGGTGAAGAACATTCCAACATGGGAATTTTTAGCTTAATTGGAAATAAACACTTTTGGAAGTTTATTACTAGGCAATGGATGTTTATTACTAACTTGTCTAGTGCCAAAAATTTGTTAATTCAACATTGTTTTTGGGTGAATCCTCTTTTCTACACCTTACAAGTGGAGGAATGTCACACCATTAATGAATGCAAAGGATTTGAATTCCTATTGTGATTCCTATGTGGGTATCATAAAAATGATATTTGTGTTGCATGAGTTATGCATTTCTACTTGTGTTTGTTGGGTTGCGCTTATTGTTTGTTAACTTGTTAGTCAGGTTGTTATATGTTGTCAAGGGTAGGGGGATTATTAAGGTTTGTGCCATTCAGCTATAACTTGGGGGTGAACACATGTTTTAAATTTGAACTCTTGGTAGTTTGTGCTTATTATTCAATGTGGAATTCCACATGAAAGGCTATGTGTTTCCCACGCATGCCATTATTGCTACAATGAGCCTGGGAATTATTGTTGGTGTGGTTAATGGTTGGGCATGGGACAAGGACACCACCTAATTTTGATCATTGAATAAATCTTGTGTAACTTCTGATCTATTCGGGCATGTTGATTAGGTGTTAGGGGTTTAGGTTGTACTAGGAGGCATAGTTGTGGATATGTTTAGATTTTGATCATCAAAATATCCCATTGTTTGTTGTTGTGATGAAATTAGGTTGATAACTAGTAGACCACCTTGTAGTGTTCACAATGTGCTTTAATTTTGTTGGCCCTATGAAATGTTTTTGTGGGTGTAGGTGTCTTAACCATATAGGTGCAACATCCATGGGTTCATGTTATGAGGTTTATGTTTTGAAGGTTTGGTTAAGTCGCAACATGTTCAACATCCTTGTAGATTTAGTTTGAACCATCACATGTGTATTTTCTTTTTATGATTAGATTTAAAAAGGATACCCACGTTAAGGTTCACCATGGAAAGGGAACATGATCCAAAGACAAGGAACAAGATTACCATCACTAGTGGTTTTACCAGGCGGGGGGTGCAATTTAAACCACCCACACTTTCATCATCTTGGTGGGGGAGGAGGAGGTCTTCAGATCTTGAAATAGATTTTTTTCAAAGGTTTGTCACCTCACCATTCTTATAGGACATGGAACATATGTATGGAGCCACCAAAGGGCCCCATTAATATTTGGGGGCAGTTAACACCATTGAGTTAAATGACTTCATTCACAAATTTGACAATTGGTGTGATATGCAACAAATGCATAATCCTTAGTTATTCACACCCTTCATGACATAGAAATGTTTGTTTTAACATTTAAAAGGGTTACCTATAGATGACTATCGTGGTTTAGGCATGCCCATGATATTCAAATTAAAGAGTAACAATTATATTGGTCTCCCAATTATGCTTCTATCACTCAAGGACTTGTGGCCCCAAGTGATGTAATGGCAACTCCAAACATTAGTTCAACAAGTGGAAGTAGAAGCAGTGGAGCCATTGGAAGTGGTGGAACTATCGAAGGAGGTGGTGCAGGGGTATCCATTAATACACAAGGTCCATTGCCCGCATTTAACCTAGTTGTGGAATTCTTCTATGAATTGTAATGAAATTATCAAAGGGTTAGGATTGAAAAGTTGTAGAGTTTGCAGAATTTCTAATGTAAGCCCCATGAAAGCTTACGATAAGCCTATGCACAAATGTGTAGGTTGATCATGGTGACACAAGGTGTCATAGAAGCTTAAACAATTCAGTTTTGGTATGGGATTTTGGACAAAGAGTTTAGGCATCAAATACGGGATGTCATTTTATTATAGCCAACCCAACCCACTTCGGTCAACGTGTTTCAATTGTCGAAAAGGATTGAAATGAACATGGTGGAAGAATGGGTGGTCACCCTTAGGTTCAACAAAGAAAACCCAAGGAATTTTCTTAGGTCAACAATCACAAGGTTAGTCCATTAAAGCTACACCACCCAAGGTCAAGGGGGCTAAACTAGGTTCAAGTGGTGGTTCCACATCCTATTCAACAAAATAAAATGGAGAAGACAAGTGTTGGAGGTTTGGTGGGTTTCACAAGAAGAAGGATTGCCCAATCCACCACATGCCACAACTTCCAACCCTAATCCAAGCCAACCATGTTCCCATTACAATGTATATGGGCATGATGTCGATCATTGCTTCACATTTCACCCAAAGTTATGGCAAGGATAATCACATAACACTAAACCCATGTTCATATAAGGTGTTGTTGGATTTTGGTGTTCAACCATTAATGTTGGGCAAAGTTGTTATTGATGGTTTTGGATTAACCAATGTTGATTTTGACCCATGCCCATATCAAATTTTGGCATGCATGGGTGGGTCAGAAAAGGCAAGAGGGTTAACCAAATAAGAAATTGTGGTCCATGTTAATCCCAGTGAACCAACAGACTACACTACTATGTAGTGGTTATGCATGTTACGTCTTATGATGTGTTGGTTGGAGGTGTGGTTTTGTACCCCGTAAGGGTTTACATTGATTTTTGAGAAAAGATCGCATACTACCACCTAGGGTGGCAAACATGAACTAAGCATAAGGCTTCATTACCAGTGAAATTCATTAGGGGGCAAGTGGAAAAATCTAACAAGTCAACTATGTTGGCTGGATTTTTTGACCTTCCATATGAACTTGAATTGTTGGAAGGTAACATCCATGACCAAGATGCACCTCCAAATGGTGAATTGGTGATGTTAAGGTCATAGGAAATGCTAATTATTTCTAATTTTTCCATTTGATCCCAGGTCTTCATGGGGCACATTGAATGAACTCCAAGCATCAACAAGTCACTACATTCATTAGGTTCAACACATTCTACCTTCACAAAACCCATGTTCATTATTGGATGTTAGTAATGGGCCTTTAGGTTTGAGCCCATTGGATACCACAATTATTCAATAGGATATTCCCAAGGATGGAATATGTTTTGAGTTGTTTGGAGACATTAATTTTGGATTAGTGAAGGTTCTATAATATGGCATGTTAGTCCAAAGATACAATTATGTGAAAAAAAATCCACAAGCCAAACAAGCTTCCATGTGGCTTGTCATGATGTTGCAACAAAACCCACTTGTTACCAACATCAACCATATAAGGTTATCAATTTTCCTTACCAAACAACATCACTTTACCGGGGGCATCAAATTTGGCCAAGATTGGACCAATTAACTTGGTCATTTCTAGATGACTATGTTAAGGTCTTTCACATGCGGGTATGGGCCAAGGACTTTCCGATCCTAGGTCGAGTTTATTCTAGGAATTGATTTGTGTTGTGCAACATTTGTAACAGACACATATGCATATTTGTTGGAAAATGTCCCACAATTAGGGGATTTTAAGCAAATTATTTTGACTGGATGGTAACAGATTAGGATTTCGATTGGTGAGTTAGTGCAAGTGGATGTTATTTTAATCGGTTCACAAACCCATTAATTCCAATGGATGTGGACTAATTTAGCACCACAAGAGGTGATTCAATGAGCATATGAATTCATTTCTAAGTCATTCACATGCTTGCTAGATGATATATTGGATCTTGGACACCATCCATGCGCAGTTCATTATGATGACCAACCACCTTTGGCTATGGTCAATAGGGTTGGCCTTTCATGAATAGCCTTATTAACATTTTTGAAATTTCTACATTTTCATGCATTTAGGAATGGGGACCTAGGGATGATTTGGGACTCCCATTAATCAAATATGGAAAAACCCGATGTAGAAAAAAAGGAACATGCCATGGGGTTCTGCATTAACACCACAATTGTGCAAGGTATTTTCGAAAGAGCTTGTAGGTGGATTTTGGGGCAAGTTATGGATCTCATCTACTTCACATGGATTTTTAGTTTGGTCTTGGTAGAACATTTACATTTTGGCCAATCACACCCACCCATTCCACCCCATCTTTCATTTGTTGCACCTTTTGTTAGGTTAACTATGTCGATGCATGGGGGGGGGGGGGGGGGGGGTTAACAAAAATAAAACAAATTTTTTTTATTATGGGGGAGGGGTGTTTTTAAGGGATTT
>Ga0116231_10011206_pt1 | contig 13937 bp, 5 predicted proteins | sample S1TSphgellanicum_2_FD_89695 | JGI IMG/M metagenome (GOLD analysis project Ga0116231, IMG submission 89695) | Host-associated microbial communities from peat moss isolated from Minnesota, USA - S1T2_Fd - Sphagnum magellanicum MG | ecosystem: Host-associated > Plants > Peat moss > Unclassified... | reverse complement strand
TGGCGCCCTGGTTATGGTCCTGGTTCCCGGACCCATTATTCAAACGGGGGCGGGCGCCCCCCCCCCCTCTCCCCCCATACCTTCTGCCCCATGCGCATTGCCAACCCATTCCCTGGTGGGGGTACCTTATCCTGTTTCATATTAATTAGTTGGGGGTGCCTCACAAGTCCACCTTTTTTTTCTTTATTTTTTCGTTGAGCCAATTTGGTTGACCCCAAAAAAAAGTTAGAAACTATGGAGGCTCCCCAAAATAGAAGATTCTATGGAAAGATGGAGTGCCTCTCCCTTTGGCCCACCTATATAGGTGAAAGGGGAGGACTTTGCTCAAAACATATGAGATTAAAGCGAGCTGTTATTGGGAACACCCTTGGGGAACACTGTTGGGAACTTGATGGGAAGTCATTGGGAACTTGAAAGGAACATGTTGAGAACAAAGGAAAAAATGAAAAGATGGAATTACATACAAACATTCGTCACTATTTTCCACTTATTCTTTGCTGCTTGGGTGTATGTAGTGGCTGGACGGGCCATATGGAAACTGGCCCTTATGCATGTCCATTGAAGACTCCCCTAATGCAATGGCCAAGGACTTGCAAATTCACAAAATGATGGCTGTGGGCCCAATGCAAGGCAAGAGTCGAGTTTGGGCTAGTGTGTTTTTTTTTTCTCGATTTTGTATTGTAGCAACAGCGGCAAGCCTCCCCGGACCAATTTCAACTTAATTGGCAACTACGTTTTGTATAGGGCCATTATAAGTGTTGCCAGCAAGAAGATTAGTGAGGACACTCTCCCTTTTTAAAACTTAAACATGGACAAAATTTGACAACTCATTTTCCACACAAAAAAAGAACAGATCGCCAAAAATAATTTGAGTTTGTTTATTGTTTACAATTTTACGTCCATTTGGGACCAGAGAGTCCATTAGACGAAAGGTAGATCATGGAGGACAGATTGTCCTCTATTACTAGCAGCATGTCACAAATTTGGCCAGGGCAATCATGTTCGTAGTCTGCATGAGCCCAACAAGAATGCTCGTGTGGGTGAGGGGCAGGGCCAAACGAAAACGTTCCCTAACTTTCTGTGAACAATGTCACCTTTTGACAATTTTTCACCAAACAAAAAGATTGGAACTTGGGAATCGAATTTTGGGAAGGCATTAGGTATTCCAAGGGCATTACCTATGTACTGCGATTAGTGCCACTGGCATTAGTGTGGGGGCAAAAATGGTGGCCAACAAATTTAAGAATCAAAATCTTGATTAGCCAATGAGGAGTTGCACCATGCACACTATATGCCAAGGATTTTTTTTTCTTTTGGAAGAAGCAAGAGATGTGAGTTTTTGCTTTTTTATTTTGGGTAAGGGGGACAATTATGAGTCTTTTTTCTCCTATTTTGGGTCATGAGTGGCTTTTTGTGTTATGACACATTTTATGTTTTTGTTTAGTATGCAAGGTGGTCTAAATGTTTAAAAGTAGTTCTATTCTTCTCACTTACATAGGTGAGTTACATGAAAAGATTTTATTCTTCTCACTTACATGGGTGAATCACATGAAGAAATCATCTTTGAAGTGCAAAGCAAAATGAATAATGAAAAAATAGCAAGAAGAAAATAAAAATTTCAACTTACAAAACAAGTTTTTTTTTTTTTTTTTCATCTCTTTGGACCCTCCTTCTTCCAAAGCTTCTAACTTTCTCATTTTTTATTCATTTAAAATGATTTAAAATGTTATAGAAACACCACCTTCAATTTTACAAATCATCTTTGAATTCTAATAATGACAAAGCAACATACAAAGAATCGAGAATGGGCTCTGTAACGTTTGATGGTTTGTTTTTTTGAGTTCTTGACCCCCTTTTATTTTTGGGGTTGTAACTTTCTCAATTCAAATCCATTATAATTTTTAGTGTGCCCGATGCGTCAATAGGAAGGGTTCAAGTTTTGTTTAGACACCAAAAACAACGAAGCCTTCCCCTTGGATTCGGCTTATCCTAAACATTTAAGTGATCACTCATCAGTTGTTTTACTTATTTTTATTCATTTATTTATTATTCCAAAACATAATTAATATGCCATGTGAAATTTATTTATTATGCCATGTGTCACAATCTCGAACCATCATTAACAATCATAATAAATAATGGAGATCAATGTTTCAAAAGAAAATTATGTCCAAAAATCTTCATAGTGACATAATGGGTGCAAATATAATGGAGTTGCATAGTAGTTAAAAAATGAGTTGTTTTGATTGAGTTGCAATGAATTGCACCATATATATGATGAATCATAACTTTGCAACTTATGCAACTTGTTTGTTAGAACATATAAATATAGTGTACCTAATTGTAACATAATTGTTGTTTTAGTAGCACATTTACAATACTTCTAAAATACTTGTTACATGCAATTATAATGCAATTTCTGAAAAAATCAAACATGGTTGATTACATATGTATGTATGATGTGTATAAATTATCATATAGAAGACCCATTTTCAACTCATTTGTAACTATAATATAACTAATTGATTTTTTGACATGACAATTTATTTATTAATACACTGTATTTTTAGAGGATAATTGCACACTAGTTGTAATACCCAAGAGATAATTGCACAATAGTTGTATGTGAGTTTTCTTTTTGAGTTTTAATTGTAAAGTAATGTGATTTTGACAAACACAATTTTTCATAGCGTTATCTACCCACCTACCTACCTAAGACTATTTATCTACCTATTTATTTCACAAGTTGCCACATGGAAAATTTGATAGGTTACCAAAATAGTTGCAATTATAGTTGCAAATTTATGCTAGATACACCATATTTATACGATTTGGTCAAAGGTCCCTTATATTTGTTGAGCACAAAGCTCATCCATAAAGTGAATTGTAAGGCCAATTGCAAAACACCCATTTTTCTCATAGCCTAGTTAGGCCACATGGCACTTATGATAGATTAGGCCACATGGTTCCTAGGCTAGGTCATGCCATGTGGCACCTACGTTAAATCCTATTTCATTTTTGGGTTTGGCATTTAAAATTGAGTTTTTTTCATTGATTCGTCCCAAATAGCACTTCCATTTTAATGTTTTCATGGTTTTAATGCACCTTTTTATGTAGTTTAAAAAATCAAAGTGGAAGACAAATCATATGGGATAAACATTAATCATAACTTAATCACAATTATGACATGTACTACCTACTAGGTCTATTAATTAACAATTACCTAACTACCTAACCTATTACCTATTAACCTATTACTACCTACCAACTATACCAAGCCATGTTTGACTACCACCTATTAATTTAACTTATTACCTATTAATTCGTTTAGCTTAAATAATAACTAACATGATGACATGGTACATAAGCTTAAACCATCTAGGCCATGTGGCATTTAAATTAACTATTTTGTTATTATTATCTCACTTGTTATAACTTTTATTAACTATAACAATCAATATTTAATAATCAAATAATAAAAATCTGAGTAGGCATAATAGCCCTTTAACAATAATTATTGTAATAAAATCAAGTTTTAGAATCAAATAATTAATTTTTGAATTCAAATAAAAAAGTTTAAATTCAATTTTTTTTTTCAAGATTGAAATATAAAATTTCAAGTTCAAATATCAATTTTTAGATTCAATACATGAACAATATACATACATACGTAATATACGCAAAAAATATTTTTATTCTATCTTTAATACATCCTAAATATGAGTTATATATGTATATATTATATTGCACCATAGTATACCTCTAGGGGTGTAAGTAACTTGGTGACTATTGTGATTAATGGGACATATAAGCATATTCATAAATGAATATAGACCTAAAAACCATCTAGTGCATAGGATGAAGGCATAAATAGTTGTAACATAATCTCATAATACTAGTCACAAGAGTGACCAAAAGTTTGAATTTTCATTGTATGATTATGAATATTTTAAAAGTTAGTCACAAATGACTAATAGATGCATGTAGTTGCAAATAAAGTGTTTACATTTTGGTTTATTTATGTTAGTGTAGATTTTGGTTTTCACAAAGTTGATGTTATGTAATATTATTTGGAAACAAAAGATTAAAAAAATTAAATTCAAAGAATAATGAATATATTTATGGTATATGTAATATAATAAAGCTTGATCCTTGTTTTAAAATACACTAGTCTTTGGTTTGAATTAGATAATAAAAAAACATTTGAAATGAAAAAATGGCTCACATCACCTATCTTTTCATCTCTCATTTGAAAGGGATTGTTTGTCAAAATTTTAATTTACCTCATACTTGTAGTCATTGATTTGAAAAAAAAACCATTTGTGATATGATAATTATCAAACCTTTCATGTGATTCACAAACCTATTCCAATCATATGAAATCACATTGTTTAGTAGATATTACAAATCCTCCAAGGTGATGATGATGATCAAAATCATGTGATATGCTCATAGGTAAAAAAGAAAATATTACAATTGCATTTGGCAACAAAACTATAAGATGTTATAAGCTTAGTCTTTCATCAAAGGAAGGTCATGTTAAACATCTAAAGAGATGGTTCTTGCCAAATGAATCCCAAATGCACATATTGTGATGGTGACTTGAAGTTTTTTTCATAAAACCACTTGTGATGATGCAAGACCATATATCAATGTTCATTGCAAACTTCATGAAAGGGTTTGATGGTGTCATGCAAATTTTAATTATGGAAATGGTTGTGTCCCATGATTTTCTTGTTGATGTTGTGCCACCCTATATATATATACACACACACACACACCTAATATGCCTTAAATACAAGTTAAATATGATCTTAAAACACCCATAAAAAAATACCCCAATGTTATACCCTAATGCACTCTAAGTATACCCCTTGGGGGGCAAGGTCAATCACATAATGGTGCAACTAATTTTGGCCATTATTGTAATATATATATAATTTTCTTATATAAAAACCATATTATAAATTGTCCATATGGAAATATGAAGAAAAAAGTAGTCACAACTTAGTTGCAACATAATTGCAAAAATGACCAAAGGTAGTTGCAAATAGAAATGGTTGCATATGACAAGATTTCTTTTAATTAAATTCCATTGAAGTACGCATATATTGGAGGAGGTACACATAAGCATCCCATAGTTGGAAGAGTGAACCAAAAAAAATTATGGAAACACAAAGGACTTTATTAAGAAACTCCAAGCAAAAAATGGTAGCATGACATTGTGAATTTGAATTGATCTAGTAAATGCCCATGCTATAGTAGTTCATTCTGATTTTTGGATCAAATAGCACGAATGTTGAACCAATTTATTGAACTAGATTCATTTTATTGGCTTGTAGTAACTATCTAATTATTGTTTTTGAAAGTTTAGAAGCTTGGTTCAAATTATAATTGAACAAACAATGTTTTTAGGTAAGTAAATGCGAAGGAATAGTTTGTTTAATGAGGTGACAAAATAGAATATATTCAAGTTTTGAATAGGTTATGTTTGTTTAGTCCATGCCATGTTTGTTTGGTAGATTCTAGTTGGGAATTTTTATTTTAGCTATTTATTATGCAAGTATGTGAACTATGTATTTTGTAGATGTTCATATGTTTGGGTGTAGTCATAATCCAATAAACCAAAAAGGGTATTGGACCGTAAAGAAAAACAATCAAAATTGGATAAATATTTATGTTTTGTCATTTAAGCCATGGCAATCATGGCAAATTATTGTTTTTCCATTCATATGAATGTCAAGGAATTCAAATCTAAAATCCATTTGATGAAATTTTTAATTTAAGTTTAGGACCTCTGAAAGTGAACACCTAGCGCCTATGGCGTTAAATATGAGTCAATTTTGTAATAGGTTATCAAAAGGACTCATATAATAAAATAAATTTAATGGGGGAAAAAAAGAGGATATAGACCTATTAACCACATTAAAAACCCACCCTTACCCTAAAATATGTGGAATTTCAAAACTTTAGAAATTAAAAGAACTTTCCAAAATTCATTTAGAATTTAAAACTTCAAAAAACTTTTACCACACATAAATGGGGTAAAATGTACATGTTTTTAAAAGAAAAGTTGTATTTTATTATACAAGAAAACATAAAATTTTATAAATAAATAAAATGGTTGTGATTTGAAATTATTATCATTTAAAAAAATGAAACACTCAATTTACAAGGAATCAAGACACTTCCAAATTTTCATATTTATTCAAAAATGATTTAAAGGAAAAAAAAAAAAACAACATGTCATGAACTTGGACAATTATAAACATTTATTAATATAACAAGTTCCCAAAAACATTATTTAAAAATTCATTCATATGAAAAAAAAAAATTGGGGAAAAAGGATATGCAATCCTTTTCTAAAATAATCCTGTTGGTTCATTGCACCTCGTTTTCACCCATTTAATCATATTTTTGTTTACACAATAATGTATCAAAATTATATCTACATTATCACTTACGTATATAACTTAATTAAACACGTGTACACATGGATGTAACTTAATTATACTTTGTAAGTTGTGCACATTGGTTAGGATATGAGATATAATTTGTTTATGTTGTGTATGTCATGTATGCAAAACATAAACATTAAATACACATGTATGTAAATTGTACATTGTGCACACATGTTAACATATGAATTATATAATGTTATACACATATGTATATTGCATAATTTATATGTAATTATTATATGTGTGTACACATTTGTTATATTTTTGTTATCTACACAAATGTGTTTGACATATAAAATGTGTACATACTATATGTTTTTGAAATAAATGCATATTCAAGTTTCTCCTCCCCCCACCCCCATCCCCAATTTCTATTATTCAAACTTACATGATGGTAATGGGTCAAAGCATGGTTGGGGTGCCCAAAAGGATTATCTCATTTTATATTCATTAAACCCCTTCACTTAAACATGTTGTTGAAACTTAATGACACATTCATATTGAAAGTTTGAATTTATTCATAAAAATATTATTTTATGCATATAATGTCAAATTTGAACAAGTTTAAGGATTCCTATCAAGTCTATGAAAAAACTCTAAGATTTAATCTCATGAGAAAAAAATAAATCGAAAACTCATAAAGAATGTCTAAATAATTTTTTTTGGCTCAATATTTGTATCTCAAACACTTTATGTGTTAATGTGTATGAAATGTATGAATGTGACAAGAACCAAATGCCCTATTATAACGTAAAAATTTTCAAAAAAATCAAAATCATAGGAATTTTGGGCCATTGATAAAACATGGCCCACATTGGATAAATTTTACTATTTTCATTTTCATAAGTGAAAAAAAAATTAAATGTTTATATAAAATTTAAAATAAAATTGTTTCATTTGACATGAAAAAAAAGGTAAAATGTAAGACATGTCATAGGAAAAGTGAAGAAAAATGTGAATTTGAAAGCCTTCGGATTAAGTCCTCAGGGTTCAAATGTGGTACCCCAATCATGCTTGGACCTTAACATGATCTCAAGAGTTATATATTGCATTGAGACTATAATTGAATGTATTATACAAATTTTGTTTCTTATGTACATGTACAATTATTTTGAAAATCAATGTCATAACTGGTCTTGTTGGTGTTAATATATCAATGTGCAAGCTTTTATACATGGGGAACTTAAGGAACAAGCTTCAATGAATTGGAATTTTTAGGCTCGGGCTAACCATGAGGTCAACATTGATTAGTGAACCACCAAAAGCCAAAAAAGTAAAGCTAGTTATATGATAAGAACAAGCATAATAAAATGTTCTGGTTGAGACCAGATTCAAGAGAAGCTAGCCATTGTCGATAAAAATGTCAAACAAAAATAAAGGATGAAAAGGAATTAAATAATTTTTTTTTTTTCTTAATATGAACCAAATCCAACCAATCTTGATATGTATGTTAGTCATATTGATAGGAGGTCAAGTGTTATTGTTCAATTCATGGCCACAAAATTAGTTGCATGCCTTGTGTTTTTTACACATCAAACTATTTTGGAGCAAGTTTTTGCACATGAGATCATTGTCCCATCCTTACCTAAGTATTACCCTTGTTTCCATGAGGCTAAAACACAACAACATTCTATACAATCCTTTTGAACAAAGTTGGGGAATGAAAACATTGTGTTTTAGAAAAAAGTTGGTGAGGAGGGGTGCATTACTTGAAACTATTATGAGTGTCTATACTACTAGTTTATAGGCACTATCACAAGTATTGGGCACTAGTCACCATAATTTATCACATGGCATTGAACAACAATAGTTAGTTCACAAGAAGAAACCTTGTCTTTTTCCACCCCCACACATTGCGATTACTTTTTGATTTGATTATATTTTATTAAGTTTACAAGTGACTTGTTGCACCAATTGATGGTCAATATTGTTTGTAGTTATAACATTAATCACATTGTTCATTTATGAGAATAATTTGGACTTTATTTTATTTTTTAATAATTTTAAATTGTTGACATGAAAATTGAGTTAGGTTTCAACTTTATTTACATGATGCACTATAATGGGTTAATGGTTTTTTTAACATTTTTTCAATTGTCAACATGGTACATGAGTTGAACCATCCACTTTTAATATGTTAAAATAATTATTCATGGGTTGCATTTTACACTTACTATAATTTATTAAAACACATGTAATAACTTAAAACTTCACATTTTTACTCGAATGAGTTAATGATTTTCCACATCTTTTCAAGTGTCAACATGTGTACATGAATTGAACCATTCACTTTTAATATGTTGAAACTATTATTTATTGGTTGTATCTTGCATTCATTGAAATATATTAAAACACATGTAACTTGGTGTTTTGTAATTATACTTGAATGGTTTAGTGAATTTTTTCACATCTCTTGAACTATCAACATCTATGCATGAATTGAATCATTCACTTTGAATGTGTTAAATCCATTATGTATGAATTGCATCTTTGAAATGGATGCATAAAAAATTGGCAAGTTTCACATTTATATTCAAATGGGTTATGAATTAGGTGAAAATGTCCATGCATGCAAAAAGTAAGATGCATGTAGACTTCTAAATTATAATTTATTAATTTATTAAACTCTCATACATTTATTTAAATTAAAAATTATGTTTTTCCCCTAGTTTGTTTTAGCCATCATGAACAAGCTTTTAATTACAAATGTTTGTAATGCAACATCAAAAAATTCCAAAAATAATTCCTAATTTTTTTTTCCTTTTCTTTCTCATGACATATGGAAAATAAAATGTGTCAATATTTTTTTATTAAAATTAAAATTTGGTCATTTTTTCTTTAATTTTTTAGTATGGTTCAATTATCAAAGTTTTTTTTAAAAAAATTACTGTATACCATGATTTGTTACAAATTTATGTTTAAATATTCAAAGACGAATATTTAAAATTAATTTTTTAAAAAATGAATGAATTAAAAATATTGATCATAATAGGGTCATCAAATGTTTTTTATAATCTTCTTATTTTTTCAATTCTGGGGTGTTCTTGAACATCATCCATAAGCAAATTTAACCATGTTTTGGCTATAAACCATATATGAAGGTATAATATTAAAAAATCTTTCTATATTTCGGTTACATGTCCAAGAACCCATTGTAAAGTTCTATTTCTTATGAAACAATTGATGAATTATGGTTTTTAAAAACTTAAAAATCTTTTGTTGATGTTGATGGCCCTTTTTCATGTTTGCAAAATGGTGGAAATTCACCTCCAAAAAACACTTAGTTACATCATTAATATTTTCTTTTAAAATCTCAAAAAAAAAAAAGGTTTATAATAATTTTAAAGATTACTTCAAAGTTTTCAAATAAATTTGATGTTGAAATTGTTTATGGGTTTAAAGTTGGAGTTATTAGATTTTTAAAAAATTTCTTTTCAATTAAGATTTTTTTTTTCCCCCCAAATGTATGATGTCAAATTTTTGGAAAAAATATATTTTTTCATTTCCTCTTGAATTTGCAAGATTTTTTCCAAAAAATTCCCAAAAAGTTCACCAAGTTGCGAAAATTCGCCACCAAGGTTTTTAAAAAAAATGTTAATGAAAGGGGGGAGGGTTTAATCCAATTGTTTAAAGCCAGAATTTCACCAAATTATTTTTTTTGACTTTTAAAAAATATATATGCTTACATCATTAGAAACAATAAAATTATATTATGCTGTGATTTTTTTTCAAATGTTTGTAATTAATCGTTTATATTTATGTATGATTAATTTTGCTTGAAAATTATGGGCTTGAAAATTAAATGGTTATATTAATTATTTAATTGTTGTTTATTCTTTTGGCCAATCTTTTTCCAATTTAATCCTTTATAAAATTGAATATTTTTTAATGTAATTTTTGTTCAAGTTCAAAAGTCCTTTAGGAAAATCAAGTCTCAAAATTAAATTTAACAAATTTTTAATCTGAATTCTTCAATATTCATATTAATCATTTAACACAACTTGAAATCATTACCATAATTTTAAATGTCAAAGCAAAATACATCTATTATGATTTGAAAATTTAAAAAACTTTATAAACCCTTCTTGACTCCTATTAATGTGTTTTGATTTAGGCGAAAATCTTTGAGTTTTATAAATTTCACAAAAATTGAAAAAAACCTTATCACTAAGATTAGCACTGGAACTAACCCTTTGAATAACATGCCATGTGTACATGCCACATAGACAATTTGTTCACATTATATGTGCAAGTTAAGACAAAGATAGTAATTCATGTTGTTACTTGTGATATTACTTCTATGTGTGAATGACACACTTAAAAAAAGGCCATCTCATATGTGTGTAGTTGTTCAATTTGTAAATGATTGCAACTTCTTTCTCTCATTCGCCAGCATTCTAGACATAACCACTATTCATGAAGACGCCCTCTCCAGAAAGGAGTTTTGTGCCTAGTTCACTTGCTCTTTCACAGGATCCCTATCCTTAATCTTATTGTGGCATTCATCAACATGCCTTGAATTTGCATTAATTTTCTTTTTTCCCCAAAAAAATAGAAAACATCCACTGCGAAAAACATAGAGTTTGATTAACATTTCCTATGCTTTGTCCCTTCTTAATGGCCATATTAAGCCTAACAAATGTTAAATTTGAACTCAAAAACCCTAATTTAGTCTAGGCATGGGATATTTGTAATATTTAGAAATAATTTAAATGAATTTTGGGACTTTTAGCCTGGTACCAACAAGGATGCCGGTTCACCTTGGCCAGGTCTCCCCGCATCCCCCATGGCTATAATTAGTTTTGGATTTAACCTTGGTGGAAATCTATGAGTTGTTTAGTTTATTTAATAAGTTTCATTGTTAAGCATTTGAACTTATAAACTTGGGTTCAAATCCAATGGAGATCCTTTTCAAGTGCAACTACCTTGGGCCATAGCATAACTTTTGTTTTGGCCAATTTTTTGAAAATTTCAACAACCTGGTCTAAAAGTTTTTCAAAATTTTGGGAAATTTAAAAATATTTTAATTTTGAGTGGAAGCCAATCGTGTATTATGATGGTATGACTACAATCAATTCCCATGATACTTAGGGTAAAAAGCAAGCTAGTCTTTTCTTCAAATTGATTATTAGGCTTATTCACATAAAAGATTGTCTTAAAAAAAGGTTCTAGTGAAGAAGGTGAGAGAGCACAATGATGTGAAGGTGCTAGTGTTCTTCAATGGGAGTCCTATGTGCATGGAAAAAAAGACTATCTGGTGGACATTTCACAAGGTGGTTTTGATGATTTTTCATTGGTTGTTTGATGATTTTTCATTGGTGGTTTGATGTTCACTTTTTAAAACATCTCTTTGATGTACCACTAGTTTCTTTTTACTTGTTTGGGGGGCAAAGAGGTCTTTACAAGTAAGTTGTTCTGATGGGCTTGTGAAGCATTCCTTTTGATAAGATAACCCATCGATCCCTTTGTGATAAGATGAAATAATTCCTTTGTGACTTTAATTTGACATGTGACGTGTGAATGATGATGGGTGCAAAAATTGAACCCCAGGTCACTTATGTGACACACACAATGACGCGTGCAAAGAAAAAGAATCCGACCCAAGTAAAAAGTCTCTTAGGGAATTACCAAAGGGGCTCTTTACTCTGTATGTCCCCCAAGATTTCTGCCCCTGGTGTTAGCCTTCGCAAAAAATGGGGATGAACAGTTTTGGAAATTAAAAGTTTCATGCAGCCAATGAGAAGGCTCAACATGCACTCACGAACAATCCAATTTTTTCTCTTTTCGGAGAGGGGAAAACAGGTATTTTTTGGTTTATCCGTTTTTCCCAATGTGTTCTCATCATGTTCTCAATGGGTTCAAAGGGTTCCCAAGTTTCCAAAGTGTTTTCAAATGCATTCCCCCCAAGATATTCCCAATAGCACCTGGGTTTTATCTCATATGGTTTGCCCAAAAGCTCAACTCCCCTGTATATAAACTAAAGACGTAAAACCCAGGGTTGTACCCACGGTTTGTTTCTATTTTGCAACTAGGGGTCCAAAGAGGTGCTTCACCTGGGGACATAGTGTAATAGATATTAATTAGATCATGGGTGTGCTCACAACTTTTTGAGCTTTTGACAGTGTGTCCTTCTTAGGAATTTTGTTTGCAGCCAAAGTGACAATCATCCATAGAAGATGCAGAAAAAGTGATGAATCATGGGTAGGAAGATTTGGCCAAATCTGGCTTAAACCAGATATAAAGTACAGATATTTAGTCATCTTTTTATATTTTTGGCTGGTTTTTTTTTCCTTTTTTTCCCCTCTCTCACATCTGGCAATCAAAAGCCTTCAAAATCACTTCATTAGCAAAATCTGATTAGCATCATTTTAATTTTTAGTTTCGGATTTGGGCGAAATGTTTGGCAATTTTTAAAAAAAGGCTGGTTGTTGGGTGCTGGAGTAGGGCTTAAAACGAAATTGCAGTTGCAACTACCCTCACTGTTGGTAGCTGGAGGAGGAGCTCAACAGAGATATTGCCGTTAGAGCTTAAACTTGCTAGTGTTGCTCACCTCACGAGTTGTCATGTCATGTTCTCACAAGCCTGAGAAGAACTCTCCAGTAGTGTCGTACTATAAGTCTTGCAACTGTAATAATATCACTAGTGCTGCATGTGTTGTGATCATCAGAACTGGGAGCTGAGAATCTCTTGTCTTCTTTGCAGACCTCTCTATATGTCTATTGTCTCTCTCTCCCCTTGCTTCCAGGAGTCGTGAACGTCCAGTAGGTTTGTGCAGCTTTTTAGGACAAAAAAAAAACATTAGCCCTGTGAGCTTGTCACAATCGGGATTTTGAGTTACTAAAGCATTTGTTTGTCGCCAGGGAGATTAAGATCAAGATGAGTAACAGAGCAGTTGTGTTGCAGAAGTTGGTTCCAAATGACCCTGAGGCTGGATTAGCACTGGTTACCAAGCCTGTGCCTAAGGCAGAGCCTGGTCAGGTTGTTGTTCGCATCATACTACGCGCCGTCAATCCCACGGATCTGTTCTCATACCGTATCCAAGAATACGGACATGCGAAGCCTGGCTCTTTCACTCCAGGGTCCGAAGGTGTTGGAATCGTGCACGATGTGAGAAATTCTTTTCATGCGCTTCCAGCTTCCTTTCCTTTGCTTGCACTGAGATTTTCTAGGTTATTATGATCATACACCCAGCATGACTGTTGTGATTGATTGCTCTAGTTATGGAGCTCATATCATTGCTCTTTTCAAGTGTGTGTTCGCTTATAAACTGTTTCTGAAAATGCCGGCAGGTAGGAGAGGGGGTGACAACAGTGGTGAAAGGCCAAAGAGTTGTGCCATTCGTACAAGTTGAGAATGTCGGGAAGGGAGAAGGGACATGGCAAGACTATGTTTCAGTGAGAGCAGATCTTGTATGGGTTGTACCCGATTCCATTTCAGATGTTGCAGCAGCTCAATTTGTTATCAACCCATGGACAG
>Ga0116231_10011205_pt1 | contig 13939 bp, 10 predicted proteins | sample S1TSphgellanicum_2_FD_89695 | JGI IMG/M metagenome (GOLD analysis project Ga0116231, IMG submission 89695) | Host-associated microbial communities from peat moss isolated from Minnesota, USA - S1T2_Fd - Sphagnum magellanicum MG | ecosystem: Host-associated > Plants > Peat moss > Unclassified... | reverse complement strand
TTATTGACTGTTGGTATTCGACAAATACCAAAAAGAAAAAAGGCCTTGTGCTCAGTGCTAAAATCTGGTTGGAGCCAGGTTCCTAAGTAGAAATAGGTGACATGGGATCACACCATTGGCGGAGAGGTCACAGGTTACAACACATATCCACTTTGTACTGGGTCGGCCAGATGGGTGCAGAAGGGTTACGTCGACAGTGACAACGGCATTCATCCCAAACATTGACAGAGTCGTCAGTTACGAGAAAGTGGAATCCTATCCATTGAGTCATCCGTTACATCCCTGCTCTCGCCGGTTACTTAGTCCATCACTATCAAGATAATGGGTCTGGTCTGGAACCTGGTGGATGATCACAGAACATATGTGCAAAGCATTGGGAATGAAAAACAGGAAAACATGAACATAGTTCTTGCAGACATGTAGAACTTTTAAAAGTGCACAGTTCGATTTTATTCAGAACCATGCAGGAGTGAAAAACATGTGCAAGAAGACAAGAGAAACAAGTGCTGGACAGAGCTCGATTGGGGGGAGAGGGGGGTATGGGCGGAGGAGATAGCGTCTCGCGGATATCTCCACACTGCACAGCCTGTCCAGAATCACAACTCTCACCAACTGACAGATGGACGGTATAAGTTTGTTCTGGCAGTCCTAGCTAGATCCAGTTGTGATACCAGTGGAAATTTCATTTCACTGTGTATATGTGTGACTGACTGTCTTTATGGTCAATCAAGTAATAAAACCATCTTTCTCTTGGATTGTTCCCCTGCTCATTATGATTCATATACACCCATTAGCTCAATTTCCCCCCACCCTATGGCGTGCGCAAGCCATAGTGATTTTGCAGCGGGCTGCTGCACTTGGTTGGGGTTTCTCATTTCTTTCACACATCATACCTAGTGCACCTTCATCACAAGTCGATTTGTGTCAGATTACAGCTTTTTTTTTTTTGTCTTAGGTTCTCTTTGTTATTGTTGATTTGTGGCACATGGCAATTCTTTTGTCTTAGGTTTTCTTTGTTATCGTTGATTTGTGACAGATGACATCTCTTTCATCTTAGGTTTTTTTTTGTTATTATTGATTTGTGGTAGATGAAATCTCTTTCATCTTAAGTTTTCTTTGTTATCGTTGATTTGTGGCAAATGAAATCTTTTTTGTTTTAAGTTTCTTTGTTATCGTTGATTTGTGGTAGATGAAATCTCTTTTGTTTTAGGTTTTCTTTGTTATTGTTGATTGTCATTTCATAATCATGAGTCCTCTTTGCATAGAATCATTACCTGCTTTTTGTTGATTGTTTGCTTTTGTTTTTTCTTTGGCTTGTGTTTTCTTTTGCCTTGTATTTTTTATGGATGGATTCCCGTCCTTAATTTTTATTTACAAGGTTTTTCTTTACTTTCATCCATGATGGTGTTTAGATACCATAGTACCTAAGCAGTTTTGGCACAAATTATATGATTTTTGGTTTCGTCAAAAAAAATTTTAAAATAATACTTCAATCAAAATGTAATAAAGGTAGCCATATTTGAACCCACACCTTGTCCAACAAAATAACATAAATTGTGACTAGTCTAAGAAAAAAACAATAAAAATATTATGAAATATTTGATGATTTTATTGTATTTATTTTTTATATGCTGACATTTTCAAAATAAAAAACTCAATTGCTAAATCAATAACTTAAAATTATATTAATTATTCAACACATTGGTGCCGAAGTTGTTCAAGTAGTATAATTGTGGCAAAGAAATATGAATTTAGGGTTTTTGTGTGAAGAGGGTGTTCATTGTTGTTATCTTGACACCGAAAACTACTCCCTATCTTGTTGTATTATCATGCATGACAACATGTTTGATGAGGAGGTTTTATGTTGATGATAACTATGCTTTTAAAAAGGAGTGAAAGATTAAAGATTAATGTTTTTTTTTTTGTCTTTTTTTTATGTGGTGGAAAATGGTGCAAGGAGGGAGTTAAATAATGACACGAGGCTACAAAAGGTATTGAGGATTTTCAGATAAACCTTCTGGTTTTGGTGTTTTTAAATGGTTCATGCTTAGATTCAGGGAATTTTGGTGTTCAAATTGGTTGTTTGGTGTGAGTTTGAATTTGGGGTAAATGGCCATAAATCTGAATTGATTTTTTATTGATTCCAAAATTTCTATTGTGTTAAAGTTAGAAACATAATTGTCAAGTTTTAATAGATCTTTAAAGGCAAAAGATGGAAAGGATTAGAGGTTTTAGTGGGTTTATTGATGGTCAGTTGTGGAATTCACCACTCAAATTAAATATATTTAGATTAATCATTAATTATTATTGAGGATCGTTGAGTACTTGGGTATTAGGAGCTCCAAACAGTCATTCCTTCATGGGGAGGTTGGGTGTGTATTAGGATATTCTCCAAGTTTCTACCTACAAGGGATCACCGCTAATCAAACACCCTTTTCAAACCCTAATTTGCTTATGACTAGGAAATTAATTGTTTTTAAGTTAGCTTGTGAGAATCCACAACTGGTGACCAAGATAGCCATTGAGAGGGGACTCAAAGTGCTACAATCCATCATCTATCTTTGTTTAATATTAACTTTGCTTGGAAACACTATGATTTTGTTATTGTGTGAACCTTCATAGTTGAGGTTCAAATGAAACAGGTATGGTGCAGTAAAGTGTGTGAAGTGATGACATAATCTCTATGTAATTTAGTGTGCCCTTCTTTTTTGGTTACATAATATCTTCCAATATCTTCCAAGTTCTTTGATCCATAACCAATTTTCAACAAAATTACTTCATACTTTCATTTCAGAATTGAAACCCTCAAGTATAATATAATTTCATATTCCATAGTTTCAACTCCTTTTAATACTCGTAAACCATAGCTTTTTTTTATTATATTTTGAGGTTATGTTATAAAGCAAAATGTGATAATAGTGTATTTCAAAAAAACCGAATGCCTTTTGTACCATTGTATGGAGGGGATTATGAAAAGTGAAATGTTTGTAGGAATCGACATTTTTCTTTTTGATTCTTCAAAGTACAAAGGAAAAGGAGTAATGAAAAAAATAACAAGAAAAATAAGTTTTCCAACTTACAAAATGTGTTTTTTTTTACTTTTTTTTTTTTTCTTTGGACCCTTCTTACTTTCAAACTTCATAACTTTCTTTAATTTTTATTTATTTTAATCGATTTAAATTGTTATAAGAGCACCAATTGAAGTTTTACAAATCATCTTTGAATTTTAAAACAACATACAAGCAATTTTTTGGGTGTTCGAGAATTAGCTTTGTGGTGTTCAATGGTCCCTCTTTACTTTGGGGGCCATAACTTTCTCATTTTTAATCCATTTTTAATGATTGTTACTATGTCAGATGCGCCAAGAGGAGGGGTTCAAGTTTTGTTTGGACACTAGAAACAATAGAGGCCTCCCCTTAGATCCAACTTGCCCCAAGTGCTTAAGTGTTTGGTCACCAGCTGATTTACCCTAGCTTAAAACATGTATTTTTGTCGAGACCACTTTGTAGTTGGTAGCATGATCACTAAATACGCCCTTGAGTTATAAAGGTGCATTCACACTTGGTGTTGAAGACTCTGGTGTTCAGTCCCCTAACACCATGTTAGTCATTTAAGACTTACACCTACATACATGAACATTTTATGTTAAGCTACCATTCATTTAACATCAAACTATCATCCATTTAACATTGGGTGCCATCTAGGATGCTACTTAGATTTTCATTTAATAATGCCTCAACATCAAGTGTGAATGCACCATTATAATCAAAAGTAATTCATCTTCAAAAATTAAATGTAAGCAATCATTCCATGGGTAGTTCAGACTAATGTGCATTGGAATAAATTAAATTTCATTTCTTAATATGGCACTCACAAAGGAAAAAAATCTAAGTACTTAAATACCCTCTTGGTTCTTACATAAGTAACCTTAATTGGAATGGGAAATAACTTCTCAACCTATGCGTGCCTGCCTAATTTGTACCCCAATGGGGTAGGTTTAAAATATGGACTAGCCTTCATAGACAAAGTCTATGTCATTTGTTTGTGTGACACAATTTTTTTATAAATAAATGTGAATGTCATTTCCATACATGTTCCATATCAGAATATGTTAGTTACTATCAATTTCCAAAATTAATTAAAAGAACACCAAATTCAAAACATATTGGATGAAAATGTGAAGCTATTGGGACCATGGGAAACCATTTGGGAACATTAAAAAAAACCCCCTCCCCCTCCCCCTCCCCCCCAAAGCCCAAAAAGAAACCCAAAAGTAAAAAAGTGGGCCCCCTTAAGTGCATCTTGAACCTTCTCATTGGCTACATGAAATTTGTATTTTTAAAATTGTCTGTTTTAGGGGCTTTTATATTAGGGGGCCCTAGACTGTGGCTTGTAGAACCTCATGATACCCCACTTTTTGGATGGCACATGGCTCAAGGGCCTTTGCTCACAATGTGAACCCAATTAGTTCCAAAAGAATGGATCACGTTCATTATTTCTTTAATAAAAAATAATTTTGTTAAAAAGGCGTTTGGATATGTGATTACCTTGATAATGTGAAAAACCCTTAACAACACATTATAATATCCACAATCAACTCTAATGTAAAATCCTTCTCCCAAATCCTCCTTTTCAACATACTCATGGAAAAATGAATTCAAATCTTCCCTTCAAAAACATAATTCAAACCTCTCTTCAATCTTAATAAGTTCAAAATAGTAGTAGAAGTCTTAATCATTTTAAAACAATAATACAGTCCTAATCAACCTTTTAAATGTCTTTTAAATTGTCTAAATATTCACTCAACAACGGGTGTTTGGTGATGGGTAGTTGTACTTTTAAAAAAATTCATTATGTATCTCAATCATACCAATTAATGTGAAACTTACAAATTCAACCCAAATGTTTGAATTGGTTAGTTACTAACCTTGTTATCCAAATGGCACAAATGCAATGTCAAGAAAATTTGCATTGTTATAGATGTGGTGATCACAAATTTTTTTAAATCAATTTAAGTAACACTTGTATTACACATTTTATTTCAACATTTCAAGTGCACTATGTTACATAGTTTACAAAATCAAAAGGGAGGACAAAATATATGGCATAAACTTTCCAATCACAACCTAGTTGCAACCTAGTTCTAATTATTACATATTATCTATTAGCAAATATTAACTACCTACCAATCACTTAACTAATTTTGATTACTATGACTATATTGTGATACCATAATGCTAGTTCAACAACATTTTTAGTCCAACTTTTCCATTTCAACAAGTGGCATGTTTAGAACCTTGAAGGATATTTCTATGTTTGAAAGAGTTGAAAGTCAATTTGACACCCCTTTTTGCTATACCTAGACCAATTCCACAAAGTTCAAGGTCCTCAAGTTCCTAAAAGCACTTGAAAACAAACTAATATATTGTAAGTCATATCTATGGGATTGTAACTAGTAAGTACTAATTTTTATTCTAAGACAATACCAAAATTTAATTACTAAATTAAATTGTATTGCTAGCAAATACATTTTACAAACTAGTACAATTTCCAAAAACAACTTGAACTCAATATTTCCAAAAATTAATTTTACACGTACATAGTCACAAAACATGTGCAAAACATAAATCCCAAAGTTGTTTTTCCTCATTCCATAATTCACATACATCTTATGAAGCTCTATCATAATACGATAACTATCAAACTCTTCACATGGTTCCCAAACTTATTCCAATCATACAGAATCACAATGTTTAGTAGATGCAACAAATTTCAAAAAGATTTAAAATCATTTCAAATATTCTTGGATGTAATGCATTTTTTAATATGTTGTAATGTATATTATTTGGCATAAATATATTCTAACATCACATCATATGAAATAAGAAAATGTAGTTTCTTTGGCATTTGATTTCTTTGGGTTTGACCTATCATAATATGTAAAAACATTGTAAAAACCCTTCATAATAATCACATGGTTGAAGTTCAAACATGGGACTTTTGAAAAACAATATAATGTGACAACAATCTTGGTCCCCTTGTAATGTGCTTTCATCGATGTATAAAAGTTATAAGTTATAAAATGACCTTTACATACTTAACTTTGGAACTATGTTGTGGGTTTGATGCTAATGAAATGGCATGTGGTGATTGTTGTGCCTCTTGTTATTGGTCTATAGCCACATTTTTATGAAACATTGTATGGGTTTATGTTTATCCATTGTTGTCCACTTCTTATGTTGAAAGTATTGTTTCAAATGCAATAACATGCACACCATATTCTTGTGTTTAATGTTTTTGTTTTTATGGTTAGACTGCATGAATGTCTTGGGGTTGTTGATGTGCATGTACTTTTGTTGCAAAAAATCTCTCTCCTTGAGTATGGACATATATTACCCCTTCAACTACCTCTATACCTACACACCCTCCTTTCATGTCCAGAAGTATTACAATTGTTTTTGCTTCAAACTTTGATGTTTTTCCACTAAGTCAAGCTATCCCTTGCTCCTCCAACTTTGGGTTGTTTGTTTTGTATTATGGACTTTGCACAAAAGTTTGATCATATGCAAAGTTTGGATAAGCTTGCTTCTATGCTTTAATATTCTTCAAGTATTTCTTCATCCACATGATGTTTGGCAAAAATGTTTTCTAGGTCTTTTACAACCATGTATTTTACTAAACTCCACCATTTACCCACTTCTATTTCCTATAGATCTATTGCCTTCTACTTTGTCCAAAATATGGTATAATTTATTTTCAATTCATCACATTGTTGCAATATGTTTCTTGAATAGTACGATTCCACTGTTTTCATTTTTCCACAAATGCATGTAATATGTGTGTATCATTCTAAACTCCCTACATTGATTTTGCATATGTTGTTGATATCTTATCAATCTTTAACTAGGCTTCATTATTGTCTTGTACTACTTGCTCCAACTCTAATTTTAGCTATTGATTTTGTTTCTCTTAATCCAACAATCTAGTGTTGTTGATGTTTTATCTATTTTTTCTTCAAAGCCTAGTATTTGTCATCCTCTTATTTCAAATTTTGTTGCAACATGTCCCTTTTCCACCTTGATTTTCTTTATTGCCTCTACTTACAACTCCATATTGGCTTTCTTTTAATGGTGACAAAATCCATATATGCATTTTGTTGATTTGTTTTTTTTGTTTATTAATTCCACTCTGAGAAAATGGGGTCACTTGCAATTAGGTTTTTGAGTTGCAATGACCATTTGTAACTCATTGCAACTTGACATATTTTTATGGGCATGAATGTTATCAAACAAGTTGCATGAATTGCAACAGATGTAATTCATCATAGATGATTGTATACATATGCAACTTTTGCAATTCAATTACAACTATGTAGGAACAACTATTGTGCAATTCTAATGCAACTAATTTACAATTACCATGTAACGTCATGCTAACGTTACTTTTCATTGATCCATCAAAATCTAACATGTGGCATTATGGAAAATTTTGAGTGATTTTTAAGAAAAATATTGATCTTCACAATCCATCATGATTGTTCATTTTATATGGTTTTAGATTATGATATGTGGTGCAATTACAAGTTGTCATGTGGCATATCAAATGAATTTTGAATTTTTTTATAATAAATATCAACTTAAGTAGCTAGGTACATTGATACATAGGTTGGTAGGTTCTTCCTACTTACTTAGGTATGTATGTAAAATTAAGTAGTTAGGTAAAAATAGGTAGGTAGGACATACCTACATACCTAGGCTACATATTTACCTACTTACATGAGAAGGTAGGTATGAAGGACATACATACACTACAAATTTACTTACCTACCTATGTAAGTAGGTAAAACATAGGATTAGTTATTTACTTACCTAGGTAGGCAAGTAAGTACCACAATAAAAAGGTAGGTGAACTAAAATATATATAGTTTTTAAATTATGTTTTAAGCTCATCCCAAATTGGCACATGTATTTTAATGTGAGCACACAAGAAAAGATATCTTATTTATATAGTTTATGAAATGATATTTAACGACAAAATATGTGGGTTGAATTTCAGTGATGAGTAATTAGAATTGGTATATGGGAGATTTTTTGGAATCCTTCATATGGTTGTCCATGGACCATTCCAAATACAATTTCAGAAATAATTACCTCATTTTCAAGCTTACCTATTTCATTCCTTTTCTAATAACAACTTCCATTTTCCATTAACTTTCATAATAAATATTTCCCACCTTTTTTAATAATTACCTCCATTTGATAGCTACCTCATTATTTTTCCCTATCCACCAACATGGATATGAAAAAATAAATTAACATGTATCTTTTCATGTCCATGAAATGTATATTAATTTAAATTAAATTTGACATTGACATAAATAATGATGAATGATTGAAAACCATATGAAAACATGAGAAAGAAATAAAACAGTTGATTGTCACTTATAGTGTGTAGTATCGCAAAATTCAAATATTTTAATTACACATTAGTTGCAAATTGGGTTGCAACTAAAAAACAATTTCCCAAATTATACAACAAAATATATATATATATACGAAATAATATTTTGAATTAGTTATTTTAATTCAAAAAATTAATTATCTAAATTTGACATATTAATTCAAATTAATAATTAACTGTTCAGTCTAATTAATTAAACTTCCTAGTTCCAAACACTAACTTTACTTTAAAGGGGTAAACATGTATCTATTTGTTTTTTCCACAAGAACTAATGATACCTATTGTACCTTACCACCTAAATTGGTCATGGACCTAATGCATGGTTTAGTTTTGCATAATTGAAACTTGGAAGTAGATGAAACTATAAAAATTGAAGGTTGTGAACTTTGTGGTTTTTTGGACTTTCATTAATGTTCTTCATTCGGTGAAATTGTTGTTATTTGTTTCCTTTTTTGAAGTTGGAAATGATCATAGGTTACGCCAATTGTGTTCTTACTTTTTTGTTTTATTTCTATAAGATACAAAGTTAGACTTCAATGTTATGTGTTGTTTTTATTACTTGTCAAAATACTTATTTATTTTTTGCTCTATTGTGTATTCAAGTGAGGATGATAGTCTTGGCAATTTACATTTTGGAAATTGCATTTTTAATGGCACTACACACAATGTTGATGAACTTTCTCCTCTTGCTATAAGGATTGCCTATTTTCTTCTTCTTTCTTGTGTGCAAGGCATTCCAATCTTTCAAACAAGTTGCCTTCATTCATTTTGGAAATTAAAAATGACAAACAAGGAAAATGGCAATGACAAAATAATTGTTGTTTGTGATAATTATCATGATTAATATTTATTAGAAATTAACAACCAAAGTTATTTTTTCGTGCATTTTTAGGTTAATGATTTAAATATCCCATTGTTTAGAATACTAATTTTTCCCATTATACCTTTTTTTCTTTCACACAACATTCACCACCACTATGCCATGTAATTCCTTTCTACACAATCTTTCCCATTGACACATTAACTTCCTATTGGTCTTCATTGTCTACATACTCATTACCAATGGCTACATTGTCATTTTTACCACACTAAATTTCAATACACTAGAATTATGGTAGTTTGCCTTAAACTTTATTGTCAACATTAATTGTAAAGCTTCAATTTGATCACATTCACAAGTACATGGTTAGGGTCAAATTGTCCATAACAATTAAAAACATTATGTTATACATTTTATGAGGTCCAAAACACTTAGGTGAAAGCACAATAAGGTGAAACATTTTTAGGCACATGTGGAAATCCATAATTGCCTAAATTAACATTGTGAAAGTAGTGTGAAGGCAAGGTACCTTGAATCACACAAATCATTTTACAAGTTATGGTGAAAAAATATTATAATTTTTTTTCAACCCTAGTTACCTTATAAACAACCTAAATTTGACATATGAGCTTCTAAATTATTACTTTCATTAAATAAAAAACTTAATAAGAAAAAACCATAATTCAAGGTACATAGAAAAATTTGGTCATCAAAATCCTTCCAAAAAGTCCTCCTTGGTATCAATGTTACCACATCATATTACCATTGAGTCCTTTAATCATTAAAAAAAATTATATGAAGGTGCATGGAATCCATACCCATTGATTATGAACTATTATAGATATTTTGGTATTATTTTGAAAGTCCATTATATTATGGTTATTAAAAAACTATTCATAAAATTTGTACAATGTGATTATATTATATATAACATTGCAATGTTGAGTCATTTATCATTTTAATCAATTATATATAATCACATGGCCAATTACAAATCCCAAAATCTTGCAAAAACTACCTTGTGACAACATTTTAGGGACAATGTAGTGTGTTTTCACCCTTTAATAATGACCTTCTTTAGATGTGTTTTACTTCCCTTGGGAAATCGCAATACATAATCATCAAATTGATTAAAAATATTTTTTAATATGGCATTATTTGATTCCATAATGTTATGTCTGATTGATTAATCCTTGCAATATCATGCGCATGTAGTTTATCACTCTATAGTTTTTAAGGATCTATAATTTTGTAATGGGGAACACAAACATGTTAATCAAGTATGTTTCCATATTGGGTTAACATTTTTGTGGTCCCCATTGTAGGAATATAAAACATGTAGACTAGTTGATAAGGGATGTACCTTATAGCAACTTTGTATGTTGAACTTTGTAAGAAAACAAGATTGTGGATCAATGTTCATCCCAATTTGTTTTATTTTCATTGATAAGCTTTGTCAATAGTCTACCAATAACTTTGTTAATTGGCTTTACACATCCATTTCCCTATGGATACTAGTGGAACTGACATAAATCAACATAAAATAATTAGTAAGGTTTTTTATGGCATCATTGATGAAAGGCACTCCCTAGTTTGTGACAAGAGTTATAGGACACCCAAACTTGGTCAAGATGTATTCATATAGGAATGTGGTTATACTATTTTAGTGTTAATGTGTAATCCCTTAGCCTCCACACACTTGGTGGCATTGTCTATGGCCATTAATATGTAATGTTCCATGTATAACATCTTGTAGGCTTGATGGAAAGTTTAGTCGTGACTTTATAAATGATTCTTCTAGAAGTGTAGTCATTAGTTTAACCAAGGTTGACTTACTAATCATCCTATTATTTGGCAAATGTTACAAGGTTTACAAAATTAATTGACATCTTTGAACAAAGTTAACCACGATTACCATATGTTTAGCACCTTCCTTATTATGACGTCCCATTATAAATTGTCATCTTATTGTTCCTTCATGTATTTATTTGAAAATTACTAAGACTTCTTCTAAAATTAAGCATTGTTTAAGCTTGTTGTCACACCCAAATTTATAGAACATGCCATCCTTCATGGTGAAAGGTTTACATGTCTTGCCAACCTTTATTTATGTGGTAGCATCATTAATTGCATTTAATATTTGTCCAATCTTTAAATATTCCCTCACCTCCTTTAGCCAAATTGATTGTAAGTGAAAAATAGTGGTGTTCACTATTTGGTCCAACACCCTTGTAGGTTTTGTGGGATTTCGTAGCTTAAATAGTGCAGTTGCACAACATGGGTTCATCCCAACTCTACATACCAATTTTGAGATACTTACTAAAATTTTGTGGTCCATATAAAAGGTTATGTCTTCTTTATGAATTTAGTGATCAAGGCCATAATGAAGTAGTGATAGAATTGTGCCATACCATTAAACATTTATATTTGCTATGGATTTGTAAATATAAGCATGTTTATTACTAGTTTTCATTCTTTGGAAACTATTGACCTTAAAATCATCCTAGAAGAAGCCATGAAAATGCATTTTGTGGGCTAAGACTAATTCCATATCTTTGCATTTTCCAAAGCACAACTTCAATTTTGACATATGATATCCATATCATTGTATGTAGCAAATCATCTAAAAAGATCTTCATGAACTTGTATACGTATTCCTTGAAGACCCTATTCAATACATTTTGGTAAATTGGTGGTCAATTGAATGGTAGCTACCTCATTAAAATTCTAATCAACAACAAAACATACAAAAATTAGGATTTTATTACTAAATTCATCTTGAGTATGGTAAGTACTTATTTTTATTTTGAAAATAATACCAAATTAAATTGTGCTTCTAATAAATACATTCTATGAACTAATACAAACTACAAAAACAACTTGAATTCTATATTTCTATAAATTAATTCTACATGTACATAGTCATAATATATGTGCAGAACATAAATCCCCAATTTTTCTTCTTGTTCATTCCATAATTCACATACATCTTATGAAGTTCTACCCAAGCTTTTATCTCTCCAATGTTGTTATCAAAAACATAATGGGAGAAAAAATCATTCAAAATCTTCCCTCCTAAAACAAAATTCAAAACAGAAAGCTAGATTTCTAGTCATTACATCTTTAATAGCCACAATAACAATTTCAAGGTAGCTATTAAATGTCACTTCTAGCTAAATCAAATCAAAAGAAGATAAGCATGTACAAGCATGTATCTTGTAAGTTTAAATAAATTTGATTCCAAAGTTTTGCAACTACTTAGCTCAACTAGGCAATGACTTAAACACGTGTGATTTTGCTAGTTGTGAAACTTTGCTTGTGTACATGTAAGCTATTGCAAGTCATGACAATGCTATGAAGGTCAAAAGTGTTGAACACGTTTTTCTACCTCCCTCGCTTGTGTTTATGAATGACATAATCATAATGTTTGCCCAAACAATGTTAAATTGTTGCCAAGGCTACTTCTATGACTAATTACCTTTCCCCATTTTAGCTTCAATTGCCTACACTACTACTACAATGTTAATTTCATGATTCTTAATGTTGAACAAACTTGATGGGCACAAATATGGAAATGCAAACTTATCATAAAGTAACATTTATGACTATTTTGCCAAGTTTTGGTAAAAGATGACCAAACTCAAATTTGTTGTCTTTGTCCATCTATAGTGTTAATATGGGTCAAATCTACATTTATGTATTCACAAGTGTTGAAGACTTATTCATATTTACAATTCAAGTCAACTTGAAGAATTGATGTACATGACCACTTTAATATGGGTTATGTGATGCACCTATAAGTTTGTCAAATGGTATTGGGGGTAGAAAACCATGTTGCTTTTCAATTTTGCAAGGGAATGCAAACCCAAATCACACTCTTTAGTTCTCAACAAAGATGTGGGAGTTGAGAATTTTGAAATAAAACTACAACAAACTCACAAGTAAAAGTCCAAGGTGAAATCAATCTACACAAACCAAGAAAAAAAAAAACTAATGCATATTAGACCCCTAAAATAGTGCATGGACAAGCCATGGGCAACCCAATTCACAAAACACACCACAACCTAAACTTGCGAGGAGATCACCATTTTCCTCCATATTATATATTGTAAAGGAAGAATGAAGCTTCCCTTGACTCCGGACGGATAGTGGCTACGAACAGTAGTTAAATATAGCGAGGGTGTGATTTGATGTCCTCTTTAGACGGTTCCGGCTTGGATCCATTGCTCTTGGTGACTTATCCCTTAGCAGCTCCCATCTTCAGACGCATCTGCGCATCCTCAGACATTGGACCTTCGGTTGGTGTGATGAAATTGTGGAAGAAGAAATTGATTGTCATTTGGCGGTAATTTGGCACCATTGCAAAAGAATCTCTCCTGGAGCTTTGTTGCATTCAAGCTGTTACTTCTAGATCATGCAGTTCTGGAGGTTGGTTGGTTGGGGTTTTTTATTATTTTGAAGGTGTTGGGTTTTGTACAGACATGCACACAGCAAGAGAGAGAGAGAGAGCGATCATGTCTGGCAGCGGAGATGAGGATGTTGTTTTTTTGTTTTGTTTTTTTTGGGGGGGGGGGGGGGTGGGGAAGGTTTTCGGTTTTCCAACAGGGGTTTGGCGGGAAAAGGGGTTTTGGGGTTTTTTGTGAAAGAGAGGGAAGTTGT
>Ga0116231_10011202_pt1 | contig 13940 bp, 12 predicted proteins | sample S1TSphgellanicum_2_FD_89695 | JGI IMG/M metagenome (GOLD analysis project Ga0116231, IMG submission 89695) | Host-associated microbial communities from peat moss isolated from Minnesota, USA - S1T2_Fd - Sphagnum magellanicum MG | ecosystem: Host-associated > Plants > Peat moss > Unclassified... | reverse complement strand
TGTTCATGGCTATCCTTTTCTCCTTTTCTTCATAAGCACCATGTTGCCTTGCTCCTCCATAACAACATTATTCTTTCCTAGCTCATTTTGTCTCCCAAAGCTTCCCTCCTCACACCTTCACGATTCCACCACATTTCCCAACCCCCTTAATGTCCTTTTCAAATTCCCAACAAGAAGAAAAAAAGAAAGAAAAGGAACCCTTATTCATTCCTCAAGTTGACGAGCTTTAGGTTGAAGTTGCTCAACCTTAACACCTTTCCAAATCCTAAAGCACTAATTGTTGGAATTCTAAAATACTAACTAGTTAAAGACCTAAAACTTTACATTTACACCCCAAATTACAAAAAATCACATTGTTGTTCAAAATAAAATAAACTTGATTGAGTTACTTATAACCCAAAAGTAAGTAAATCTAGGGTGTACAATTTTACTTTTGGGTCTTAATTATACATAAATAATCTATTTATTTCAACTATGCATCATACATGTGCTAAATAATCATACCAATCAAGTTGATTAGTAAAAAATTATAATGGTCATTCATGCATTGGGTCTTTAATCGAATCATATATTGTCATTAATTAAGAAGAATAAGGTAATCAAAATGGACCACTTGAAAAACTATGATTTGTTGTAATGACAATATATGAAAAACTATAGAAAAAGGTTGCATGATGGATGAATTATTGCATGATGGATGAAAAGTTGAGAATTAAAGTTACACCTTGGATGAAATATTAAAGGAAAATGTTACAAAATGGATGAAACGTTTAAATTGCACAACAAGTGAAAATATAGATACAGAGGATGAAAAAATAAAATAATAATTCATCCATTGTGTAATTTATAAAAAATTTAAACTTTGTAATTTTCTATAAATGTTTTCCTTGTGGAAGTGTGGCCAAGGTCATTAAGGGAATGTGTGGTCTTAATTTCTCTTTTTCACAAGAAACTTGGCTCAATTCTTTTTTTTCTAAAGGCAATTTAACCAAAGAAGTGAGGCTAAATTGCACAAAAAAAACATCACAAAAGCTACATAGGCCTTTTCCATTCACGGAAAAGTTCATCCAAGAAAGCCAACCAAGGAAAAATATGGTTGTTAAAAAAGATATTTGAATTCAAAATGTACTATTTGAAGAAATGTTTCTTAAGCATTGCACCACAAATTTTTATTTAGATAATATGGAGATTTAAACAATGATAGTTACTATGTTTATGATACCATATTTACAATTAACCATTTGCAATATTTGTCAAAATAATTATTTAAAATGAAATGGGGCCTAGCAACTTCATTTTGATTATTTCAAGCTTTTAATAAAACAATTTGAATATGCTAAATTTTAGTACATTTTCAAATTCCATTATGGCAACCTAATGGTTGAGATTATTTTATGTGTGCAACAAGTGTGGGTTGGATGTTTTTTGAAATATAACACAACAATTTATTATATATACATATTTTGGGCATTTTCATAAGCATCCCAAGCAAGGTTTTTTTTCACATTTTTTTGTTTATTTGGAATCTTAATTTCCAAAAAATCAACATTTGTGAAAATGATATAATTAATGTGGAAGTTGCGAAGTTAGTAGGGTAGAACTTTAGTACCATAATACCTTGGAAACTTTTACACATGTTTGTCAAATAATTTCATTTCAACAAATAGAACATTCTAAAAAATTCAATATTTTTTTCACATTTTTTATTTATTTGAAAAAATAATTTCCAAAAATTTCAAATTTGTGAAATAATCTATCTATGAGGAAAGGTAATTTGTTTTGTTTTGTTTTATAATTATGAAATCCACCAAACTAGGATCATCATTTTTTTTGTGGCGAAAATTTGCAAAATGTGAAAAAAGGGGCTAGCAAAAGCCTTTTTGGAAAAAAATGGATTAAAAAAAAAGTTCACCATATTCTGATCTCAGCAAAGCACAAGATGCCCATTCATGGTGTGGATCCATCGCTACTCACATTGCAAGGTACACACCCATCATTGCCACATTCCTTGAAACGACCCGTTGTTGCTATTTCCCACTTACCTTTGTTGGGTGTTACCAACTTCATAACAGTGCAAGAGGTGCCATCACCATCACTCAATGAGGAGGAGACTTGTGTTGCCATACACACTATCTCTTCTGTTTTTCTTCGCCACATTCTTTTATTAGGTCATATTTATTTTGTAGGAACGTGAAGGTTAGTGTGCAAACTTCAAATCTTTTCAAGGTCATTGATGATTTAGGTGGCTACTCTTTGAGTGCTCAATGCTACAAGTTGTAACATTTTCATTTGCGATGTTACGTGGAGAGCAAATCAGTGATTTAATGGTGGTGGCGTTAAATGATCATTGAACAAGTAGTTGAAGGTTGGACTTTGGAGCAATGTACATGGCCTTGAGACTCCTATGTAATGATTCCTAAAATATCTATAAAATAAAAGCTTGCATTTTTCAAAGTAAGAGCCTCTCCACTTTCAAGTTCATTTACCTATGCAATATATTATAACACCACTTGCATCATCAATTTTTCTTTAAAATTTCAACTTCCAAGGGTAATTTAGGGTTGAAGGATTCATCACCTTTCCAGTTTCAATTTGTTTGTGCACAAAACAATTTGTGCTCCACACAATGCTGCCTTTGAAAACATCCAAATTTCAAATACAAACTTTTTTTTCCTGGTTCTTTGCCTTTAGCAAATGTGCAATTTGATTTAGGGTCTAGTTTTGCATCATTAGGTTTACCTAACATGGCTTCTTTGTCTATGTTTGGGTCTAGTGTTGGGTCATCTAGTTTACCAAGTTGTTTTTCCACCTCTGCATCATCGAATCAATCAAACAGCACCCATGGACTGCATGTGCCATGTGACCTTGTTAATGCATCAACCCTTGGTGCTTCAGGTTTTACCGAATTGAACACCTTAGGTGCTACAAGCTCTATTGAACTCCAAGGCACCTTGGGTGTTGTAAGTTCTATTGAGCTCCAAAGCACATTATATGCTACAAATTTTGCTAGTTTGTGTAATTCTTCAGGTAGAGGTGCTTCTAGTATTCAAGGTCTTGTTTATGGTACTTAAGGTCCTACTTTTAGGGAACCAACCAAGAAGAAAAAAAAAATGCAAAGATTAAAAGGGTGTTCAAAGAAGAATGGGCTACCTAATTTCCTTGGGCTGAACTTATGGTAGATCTTGCAAACAAGATCCACATGGTGTGTTGCAAGGTTTGTTCTTTGGTTGAAGGTAAGGACAAAATTATAAACCCTAAGTTGGATGGTTTGCAGAAACATGTAGGAAAAAGGAAAGCATTAATTTCTCATCCATGAATTTTGGTAGGTGAATCTTATATCAGCTATGAAAGCTAACACCAAAGAAATGAAAGAGCTTATGTTAGCCAGGGTCCAAACTCTATTGCAAAGTTGGTGGTCAATGGAAGGAAGGTGGGAAAAAAAAAATTGTCCAATTTGTGGCAATTTTTCATCTCTTGAAATATGGTAAACCCATGACCGATTTTGAGCATATGAAAGATTGTTTGACTTCTTGAAAGTACACCATATGCCCAAGAAACACTGAACATACTCAATTAGCTGGGGTATGGCTGCTACCATGCATAATGTTGTTTTGAAACAAACTATGTTACTGCTCCAACAAGCTAAATTCATTTCAATTAGTTGTGAAGAGGTCACCACTCTAGACAAGTAGTCTTCGATTTATGTTCATGTATATGTTGTTAAGAATTGGCGTAGGGTGCGAATTCTTTTGAATTTGGAGAGAATTGTTAATGGAAGCACGTCTGACAATTTCACTTTTATAATTATTCATTCTCTTGGTATTTTTGGTGGGATGTCAAAAATTGACATCATTAACAAAGTTGTTTGTTTTGGGGCTGATGGTGTAATAGTCTTCCAAGGCTTGAAAATTAGTGTGTGACGCACTCCCAAGCTCCTTGATAGACTCAAACTTTAAGGTCAAAACAACGAAAGAATAAAGAGTCAGGGCACAATCCTTGGCTTGCAACACTTTGGGGGTAAAAGGGTGTGCTGGAGCTTCGAGATGGGGACTAGGAAGATTGACAAGCAACTCAATTACTCACACGGACTTGCACAAACCAAACAACAAGTTGGTTAGTGCATAACTGGAGCACTTTTGGTACACAAAATGAACCATGGGTAAACATGAATTCACAAGATTCACCACGGCCCAAACTTGGGGGAAGCCACCACCTTCCCCCTTATAGTATACTCTGTGCCTTGCCACGGGGTCAACACCCAAATGTCATTTTGTCCTAGGATTCCCAAATGAGAGTCCCGAAATTCTCGAAATTGGGACTCTTGCAACATTGGAGGCCCATAACTTTGTATGATTGAGGTGAGGTTGAAAGCATCTGATTGAGGTGAGGTTGAAAGCAAAGTTGTAACCCTTGTTGAAAGCTTTCCAATGGTATATGACAAGCCATTTTCGTGCAAGGAAATTGGGGCGATTCCCGATTTTTAGTGGTCGAGAGTCAAATTGACAATTTGATTCCCGACCCTTCTTTTGGCCATAACTTATGTTTTAAGTATCCAAATGGGTCATGCGAACCCATTTTAAACATTTAAGTTCAAGAGCTTTTCAATGATATAAGGAACTTCTCAATCCAATGAGTTTTGACCTTTGAAATTTCCCTTTGAAGATTCGGAAGTCTATTGGGACTCCAATTCCCAAAGTGGGAGCTCATTTGGGAGTGTGAGGGTTCATTCCCTTGCACTTTCTTGCATTCCTGGGAGCATGAAATGTGACTCTCGAGCTCATTCTTGGCCCACACCTTTGCAAACCCTTGCCTTGGTTACAAGCCCAAGGCTAAGGTTGTGATAGTGTGATTGTTCAATTGGTTAGCGAGCATTACCCTTTTGTTGTAGGGATTCACTGTATGGCACACCAGTGTAATCTTGTTGTGTAGACTTTATCATCCCTAACACTTGTCACGAAGATTGAATGTTTGTTTTCTTCTATGTACACCTACTATAACTAGTCCCCAAAAAGGCATTTGGAGTGCACAAAGTTGGCTAAGGTAATTGAATGAAAGGGTTTGAAGATTTTGAGAAACATCCAAACTCAATGGATATCAATGTTAGCCCCTTCTAAAATATTAGTATTTAAATATAAATCTATTATTATGAAAATGTCTGAAGATTTTCCTATTAATCTTGTTGCTACCACTAACTATGAATTGTGATGTGGAAACAATGATGGGACTAACTTAAGTGTTGGCTATGTTGGAGGCAATGTAAAACTTGAGCAAGCTTATTCAAAATAGAAATTGTTTCATTTGTGATTTTGTGGCAGCTATGAAGTTGGCTCAAGTTGATTTCTACAACCTCTATCTAGACCTTGAATGCCATTTTTCACATGACCAATTCTAGCATTTTGTGGATTTGGTGGTGTTTTAATCTTATATGTTGTTGGTAGTTTAATACATTAAGCCCACCATATAAATGGACTATGATTCCTTCTATTTCAAAGAGCAGTCTTACATGTTGCACAAAATTGATAAGTGCACTAGAGTTGTGTCCATGGTCACCAAGGAAGATTGGGTAGTTGTATGTTAAAATGTGAAAAATCAATGCACTTATGTTGTAAAAGGTTTGATACTTGAACTTGATAAAAGGTTTCGAGCACAAAAATTCATGAATGCAATTGGCATAGTTTACCCTCAATATTGGGTATAACCATAAGCTGCCATGATGTTCCTTACACATTTATAGATTTTAAAATCACACTATTGTTACTAAAAATTGATTAAACCAAATGCCAAATCACATGCAGTTTTATTAGATCATGTGTTGCTTAAATAACAATCTAGTTTCTTTATGACCACCATGAAATCCCAGTGTGGCTACCATGAAACCCTCACATGACTGCAATTTAACCACTCAAATGTGAAGAAGGTTTACTTTTAGTGTGATTTTGAAAGATAAGATTTTTGAGTATTTCAAACTTGTTGTTTTGGGGAGTGTTGAAGATGAACACACTTTTTTTACTGTCATTTTCATGAAGTCCAAATTGAGGATCGACTAACTACTAATTTGGATCTGGTGGTTAGAATGTATGTTCATGACTTTTTCACATTACAAACTTTTTCATTCCAAATTGCCATAACAGATTAGAACAAGCCAAAAGGTCAATATGGGTTGGAGTTGTAACATTTTGGAACAACAACTTTGTGTGAAAACAACCTACATTTTCATGGTGTTTTCATAATTTTTAACTCTTGCATTTAAGCAAGCACATTAATCCTAACCTTTATTTGCCATTTGCACCATTTCATATGGTTTGTAGATAGGGGTACTAGTGTGTTATGTTTTGTAAGTTTGCCTTCCATTGCAATTGGGCAACGTCCTTTTTTGGACTAAGGTTCAACTCCCTTAGAAGGCATGCAAATATGGGGATACCTTAGTGGGATTCTCACCAAATCATCTAGCACAAGAGGTTCTCCTTTTTCAATTGTTTCACTAGTGCCAACCCTGGAGGTAATCTAACCTATAATCATGACTTTCATGATTTGGGACTTGCATTGACTTTGTTGTTATTTGGTTTTAGGGAGACACTTAGACAATCATGTCAAACAATGGGTTTTTATTTCAATTCAATCTTCAATGAGTTTGTTTGAAGATCCTTCCAAAAAAATGTACATATTCTTGACTGTAAAGTCTAGAAAATGGAAACAGGGTTAAAGTGTAATTGCTATCTCTTTGCAATTAACTTGAGGATTTTGATCAAGTTGAACATCAATTATGGGTTTGAATACAAAAATGATCATCTATCTTTTGGATTGAAGGGGTTGAGTTGTGGGTTTAGTATTACGTATTTTGACAAAATTAGTGGAGAAATGTTTTGTGAAAAAATCAAACTCTATCCCCAAATTGTTCACAAATATAATCCAAGTTCACCAAATTACTACATCTTTCAAGTTTCCTTGCAATCATGCATTTACTTCTAACAAGTTCATGTCACCATATAACTTGAAAACCAAACTAAAACTATTGCCACTATTACATATTTTTAAATATATATGTAGCCATAAAAGCAATATTTTCATTTGATTATTTTCCACCTTGATCTACTGAGATAAAAAAATAGGGGCTAACTTAGCAACAATGAAAAATCCAAAACAAAATCACTAACTTAGATGCTTCAGATCATGTTCTTGGTGTCTTTGGAAAGCTCTCACTAGGAGAGGTGCATGGGCTTGGTTCCATGACATTTGGAGTTGTGGTGCAAAAGTTTTTGAATATTGAATGATTTTTTCACTTAAAATTAAATTAAATCATAGCTGAAAATTTTAGAGGAATTGGAATGTGCATTTGGTATTCTTGGAAAGATCTTGATGATCAAGATTGAATGGAATTCATTTGCTAAGATTTGGATTCAAAATGTAGCATATATTGATTTTAAAGTGATTTCTGCAGTTGAAAATTCAAATAAATTCCCAAAAACCAGGTTTTGGAAGGAAAAATTAGTTGAGGACGTGATAACACTTGAATGTCTACCATTCAATTCAAGTAAAAGGAATTGTGATGTGCCTTTGGTGTTGTTGGAAAGATCTTGATTATTCAGATTTAATGGAATTTATGTTGTGAGATTTGGACTTAAGATGTGGAAAATATGGAATTTTCAGTGATTTTTGTCACTAAAAACGAGGTTTTGGAAGGAAAAAGCAGTTGAGAACATGGTTGCACTTGATGGCTTACCATTCAGTTCAAGCATGATTTCCTTTCATATTTGGTTGTTTAAAAAATCGATACATATATTGCAAAACAATGTTCACATGTTGAGTTTCCCTATTTTGTATGGGTTCACATTTGGGCCAAATTTTTTTTTTAAAAGATTTAAAAAATAGTTTCATGCATTGATGAAAGATGAGAGATCGGATTTTTAAAAATTAGAAAAGAAATTTAAAAAATCAGAAATGTCAACTTGATTACAATTCTAAATAGACGAAAATTTTAGCAATAATCCAAAATATAAAAGAAACATGATTTCATATTTAAGCTAAAAGTGTGCAATTCAAATTGAAATTAGAAAGAAAATTTTAAATATCAGAAATATCAAGTTGATTACAATTTTAAATTGATTGAAAGTTCAACAATAACCCAAAATATTTTTAAAAATTAGATTTCAGATTTAAGTTTTAAAGTGTGCCATTCAAATTGAAATCACATGGCATTGATCACAACTGTCATGAAAACATAAATTTAGAAACCAATAAAAGAAAAGATAATGAATTTGGAGATCATGAATTCTTCCCATCCATTAATTCTAGGTTGATTAACACCTAGATCTTAGGCATTTGAAATAAAGCACCTACAAAACCACCTTCAAAACAAATCATCAATTTTTTTTTAGTATAATTGCCTATTGAAAAATAGCCTATAGAAACTAAATGTAATAAGAAAAATCAAATTCTCTCAAATAGTTCACAAAATTCAAATTGAAATGACATGAGGTTAATCACAAGTTTCATGCATTGATGAAAGATCAAAAAATAAATTTTAGAAAATAGAAATATCAACTTGAATGCAATTTTAAATTGACTGAAAATTCAACAATAACCCAAAGTATAATAGAAAATTGGATTTCAGATTTAAGTTTTAAAGGCGTGCCATTTCAAATTGAACTAACATGACATTGATCACAAGTGTCATGAAAACAAAAATTTAAACATCAAGAGAAAAAAAAAATCATAAAGTTAAACAAAATTTAAACATTGCAAGAAGATAAATCAAAAGAACAAAGAATTTAAAGAAATGTTATTATTTGATATGATGCTTGGAAAAGTCAAAAATGAATATATTCTAGGAATGAGAAATTATGGCAAGCCCAACTCATACAATTCAACATTGTACCTTATTATTACAAGGCTTCATGGTTCCCATCCCAACTTCTCATTCCAAAAATTGTGATAATTTTCTAGAAAGGAAAAAAATTACAAGATCTCAAAAACCATAAAGCAATAAAACCTTTCATTTCAATTATCACATGAGAAATGAAAGGTTTTCTCCAACCATTGTGCATTTGTGGTGTGAAAAACCAAAAGGTAACTTATCAAGGTTGAAGAAGGTTTACCATTTGACCTTACATACCCACCATCACCTTCAATTCGAAACATCACATTTTCATCCCAACATTCATCTACTTTCACCAAAGTTGAAGAAAGTTCACCATTTGAACAATCATACCATCATTTCGTAATTGTCAAAACATTGGTTTTTTTCTCCCACCATTCACCATTCACCAAGTGAACAATGCCTCTTAGACATCATGGTAGTGTTAGTTTATGTATGGAATGTGCAAGGGCAAGAAATCATGTTGCACAAGCAAAAGAAGTAGAATTTAATGAAGAAAAGGAACAAATATTACAAGTTTAAGTAGCTTATCAAACACCCCACATAGTAGCAATGAAGGCTATTGAGTTTTTTGTTTAAGCAAATGAAAGGTTGCAAGCTCAAGAAATCTATCAAACTTCCCATGTGGCAGCTTTGAAGGCTACTAAATCTTCCATCCAAACATTAAAAAGACTACAAGTTCAATAACATATCAAGCTCCCCACATAGTAGCAATGTGAATTATTGAATCTTCTAGTTAAACAAAAGAAAGATTATAGGCTTAAACAACATATCAAGCTTTTCATGTGGCAATATTGCGAGTTGTTAAATCTTCCCTCCAAACAAAGGAAAGGATATGAATTTAAACAACCTATCAAGCTCTCCATGTGGCAGAAGTGTGGGCCATTGAATCTTCCCTCTAAACAGAAAAAAATGTTACGAGCTCAAGCAGCCTATTAAGCTCCCCATGTGGCAAAAGTGCCAGCCATTGAATAGATTCCCTCCAAATAGAGGAAAGGCTACGAGCTCAAGTAACCTATCAAACTCCCCATGTGGTAGAAGTGTGGGCTAGTGAATCTTCCCTCCAAATAAAGGAAAGGCTACAAGCTCAAACAACCTATCAAACTCCCCATGTGGTAACAATGCAAACCATGGAATCTGAAGAAAAATGTGGGCCTTTACGTGATCAAACTGCTTATCAAGCTAAACAAAGGGCCCCATTATTTGAACAAGGAGTACGTGAAGACTTGGGTAATATGGACATTATTTACCATCATTGTGGAGCTTTACATTGGATGTCTTAAAAGTTGGCAAATAGTACTTTAGCAAATCCACTATTCAGTACATGTTGTCATAAAGGTAAAATTATTTTGCCATTGCTTCAACAACAACCACACATGTTACAACAAATGTTTGATGAAAATGATGTAATGGCAAAAGAATTTCAAGATCATATATGTCATCACAATAATGCATTTGCTTTCACATCAGTGGGCATTAATCAAGATTATATGTTGGGACCTGGGCCATACTATTTTCATGTCCATTGTCACAACCCCACTTTGAGGGAAGTGTGAGGTCACCACTCACACTCTCGAAAATGGGACTTGGGAGTCCTTCGGGATTCCCAAAAACTCATAACTCAATTGCAGGGGTCAAAACACCTTGTATTGATGTGTTCTTTATGTCGTTGGAAAGGTCTTGAAGCGTAGATGTCCAAAATGGCCTCGCATGAGCCATTTGGACATTTGCAGCACAAGTTATGGTTGAAAAAAGGGTCGGGAGCCAAACTGGCAGTTTGACTCTTGACCATTAAAAGTTGGGAATCAACCCAATCCCAGTGTGTGCAAGTGGAGTGCGACACACAGTTGGAAAGCTCTCAAGGAGAGCTACAAGTTTGCTATAGACCTTGTCCCAATCGGAGGTTGGAGCGAGAAGTTATGAACGCCCAAAGTCCCAAGAGTCCAAACCGGGATAATTTTGGGACTCCACTTTGGGAGTCCCGGGAAAAAGTGTCATTCGGATGCAAGTGCGGCAGAAAGGCACAGAGAATACTATATGGCGGAAGGTGGTGGCTTCCCCCGAGTCCAAGCCGTGGTGAGTCAAGTGAGTCCAGGGTTGCCCATGGCTTGTGCCAACACCGAGAAGGTTCCGAATGTGATCTAACCAACTTGTTGGTTGGTTTTTTGGATGTAGGACCGAGTTTTTGGTTTTTTTGGTTTTTTTTTGAGTAACTAAATAGTTATCCCTCTTCCTAGTTTAATCTCGGAGCTTTCAACACACCCCTCTTACCTCCCCCTTTAGTGCTGGAAGCTGGGAGCGGCACCAAGTTCCAATTATTTCCGCTCTTTAACATAGTTGGACCCTTCTAGGTCTAACAAGGAATTTGGGGGCACGTCATCCATGGTAGGTTGACCCATAGATGTGGTGTTATTTTGTTTGAACCCCAACAACAATTAATTTTTGCACAACTATACATATATGCTCCAAATGAAGCCTTACAAGCTTGGGTGCAAGGAAACCCACAAATGTGTCCGTATGTAATGTTGACATTACAAGAACTTCTACTTGAACATAATACTTTTGTTCCACTAGTGAAACAAGCTTATGAAAACTTGTTTGAACAACAAAGATTGGGCAATGTTTATTTGGATTTAACTATGCATTTACATTTTTAACTTGAAAAAGAATCTTGACATTACAACCTTCCATAAACAAATGAAATAGCTTTGGTTCTACCATGAAATGGAAATGTTCCAAATGCACTTCGCAACATTGTCATTTATTTGCATGGAGGTCTACTACAATGCATCAATGAATGTCACCCTACATATTTGTTGTTACATTATGTCTTATTGTTTCCTTGTGATGAATTTGGTTGGCATTCAAATATCCCACATGTCACCTTCGGATCACAACAAACTTATGTTACTCAAATGGAATTTTTTTCTTATCATCTATTTTTAAGAATCAATGAATATTTTATAATACTTCATGTAGGAAAATTAATCCATGACTTCATTGTTGATTTTTAGGCAACAACATAATAAGCAAGGTTGTGTTGGTTGCAAATGAATCAAAGAACGTTACGAATTGATGTCTACCAAGGACTTGAAGATATAATAAGTGCATGTGAGAATCAAGAAATAGAAATTCGAATTCTTGGCCATGGGGTCATTTTGCTTTCATCATTTGTGGGTAATGCACACAATAAGTTTGAGATTTTCCAAGATTCTATGGCCATCACTCATTATTTCAAGCACCCCGATTTATTTGGAATAGTGAATGTAAATCATGAGTGGCTTAAGTTTAAAACTACATTATTTCTAAGACCAAAAGTAGTAGATTGGCCAAATCTAGTTGCATGTGTATTCAAGCTGAAGTCACAAACACTTCTTCATGACATCTTAAAAATATATATACTTGGACAAACTGTTGCACATGTTTATACCATAGAATTTCAAAAATGTGGTTTGCCACACATGCATTTCTTCGTATTCTTTGTTATTGAAAACAAAGTTGTTGATGTAATAGTTCTGTATCACATTATTTGTGTTGAGTTCCCAAATCCAAAAACATTTCATGTATGTTTTAACATAATACTAAAGACAATGGTGCATAGTCCGTGTGGATAACAAAATGTTTATTCTCCATGCATGAAAGATGGGGGTTGTACAAAACATTATCCAAAGACATCTCATGATTCAACATCCATGGATGGTGATGTATATCCTTTTTATTGCGAAAGCAATGACATTGGTCACATGGTTATGAAACACGTGGTCATTTGGTTGATAATTGAGATGTTGTACCTTATAATCCAATTCTATTTTGGAAATATGGTTGTCACATCAATATAGAAGTTTTCATTTCGATTTGTACCATTAAGGTTGCCATTTTCACACTATAAGTTAAACAAACTATAAGGATGAATTTTTCAACACTAAAAAGGCTAGCTAACTTCATTCAATTTTTCATTTAGTCAAGCTTAGTGAGTTCTTTTGGATTGCCAAATTTAAAACTCATTTGGGGGGGACGGGTTCTATTCAATTGCCATATTTCATAATTATTTTGGGATGAAAGTTTCCAGATTTCTTCATTCAATAGCCAAAATAGACGAGGATGGATGTGCCCTGAATTGTTAATACTTGATTTGGGAAAGTGGGAGGGGAAGGGATGAAAATTTCCATTTTTTTCATTAGGTAGTCAACAGAGATAAAAGATACCATAGTACCCTAACCTTGGCAGCTTTGACACTAGCCTAATTATAATACTTTTAGAAATGTTGAAATTTTTAGAAAAATAAATAAATATTATTATCATTTTTTCAAATTTTTTTTGGTGAACAAAACAATAGAATATTTTTGAATTTTGGGGAATATTTTAATTTTGCAATGTATACTTATATCCCTTTTTTTTAAGAATCAAATGTGAAAGGAAAATATTTAATTGAATTGAATATTAGACTTGCAAATGTGAACCCATTACAAATAACATGAATTCAGCCTATCAACATTGTTTTGCAAGCTATATATCCAATTTCTAAAAGTTCAAATATGAAAGGAACTCATGCTATAGACACCAAAGTGAGAAGAAGTTTACCATGTTTTGAATTTTACAAGCCTTAAAAATTTTATATCAATACTTTGGAATATACAATATTCATTGTTTTTGGTACATTTTGATTTGGGAGCAATACTTTTAAAAATTGGATAGAGGTTGTTTGAGAAAGTGCTACATACAATTGGCCATGGGAAAATATTGGTGTTCTCAAATCTAGACCTACATGTTCCATGGATCGTCCTTGTGATTTATTAATTGTCATTGCTAAAACAACTTTCACGAGAAATTGTTTTCTAGTAAATTTGAAAAGGTATTTTTGATGTTGTTAGTTGCAAAGTGATTTTTGGAATGAATGTAGTGTAATGTGAAAGGAGGTTGTCTAACTAGTGTGCAATCTGATCTAATCCTGGATTTTAGGCATAATTGCATCAACCGATTTGTTGTGACGGCGCCCCATCATTGTTGCATGGAAATGCATGGTTGCCTTGTTTTCTGAGCTGTGTGGTGTGTGTAAAATTGGGCA
>Ga0116231_10011201_pt1 | contig 13941 bp, 13 predicted proteins | sample S1TSphgellanicum_2_FD_89695 | JGI IMG/M metagenome (GOLD analysis project Ga0116231, IMG submission 89695) | Host-associated microbial communities from peat moss isolated from Minnesota, USA - S1T2_Fd - Sphagnum magellanicum MG | ecosystem: Host-associated > Plants > Peat moss > Unclassified... | reverse complement strand
TTGGTGAATATTTTTAAAAAATTGAAAAATTTTGTTTTATTTTTTTTTTTTGGAAAAAAAAAAAGTTTTCTTTTTTTTTTTTTTTTTAGCTTTGGTCGAAAAAGAGACAAATTTTGTCGGAAAATCAAATTACTGGATCCAAGTGTGTACGCGTCCGAAAGGCCATAGCGACGGCGGAACTTGGGAACGGTGGAGGTAAGAATTTTTTAAAAAGCAAGATTAGCGGTAGCTGGAGTGACGTGTCGGGTAGTGGACACGTGGTGTGAATGCGGTAAGTGATATTAGGAAAGGAAACGGACGAAGTTTCGTGATCACTTTCTCATCCGCAGATTACGTGATTACCGCCACGTTACCCACCGGCCAACCCCTTCAGTGACGTGCCGCACACTGTTCTGGAAAGACGGAATCCTGGAACGCACACCTAGCTACGTGGCCTGTTTGACTGCGTAGCACCTGAGACCATAGGGGCTACCGGGAAGGAGCTGCCTGTAATCCACCAGGCAAGGAGACGGCCTACCAAGTCCGTGTCCTAGTGACCGTCGGTCTTCGGTCTTTCTTTCGCTTTCGTAGCATCATCCTCCACCACCTTCCAGTCGCTTCCATAAACCAGCGGATTTTATGGCACCTGCACCACGTTTTTTTTTTTTTTTGGGGGGGGCGGGGGTGGGGGGTGGTTAATTTCGCCATGTGGGGAAAGTTTTTTTTAAAAATATTTTTCAGAATATTAACTGGGGTTTTTTTTGTTTTGCCCTCGGGGAGGCGGGTGTGGCGGGTGGCTCATTTCGCCATGTGGCGAAAGTTTTTCTCAACCCTCTTCTTCCGCCTCTTCCCTGGTGTTTTTTCGGCTAATCGCCAAAATGGAAAAAGATCTACGGTTCTAACAAAATCGCCATATTTCTTCTACACATTGTTCAAGCAAGTAGCTAGCTTGGATATAAAAAGGATTTGAATCAATTTCTACTTTCATAGCTTGTCTATAGCCAAACGTGGCTAAATCTCCTTCTGCATGATGGTCAGTGAGGCAACATCACAAAAAAGAAAAAAAAAACCTGAGAAGTGATGTCAGAAATAATTTTAGTATTTTTTTAATGCCCTAAAAAAAAATTCCTGCTTCTTTTCTTCTTGTATTTATTAATCTTTTCTAATTTTTTAATTTTTAAAATTGTTTTTAGGGTTTGTTTGTTTTGTAAGGGCGTAGTTTCTTCGCCGGCTTCCGATGTCTCCTGACTCTTCCGACTTCACGTTTTTTTTTGTTTTTTTTTTCGGGCGCTTTGCCTTGCCGCACTTGCTTTTGTCTTTTTGTTTCTGCAGTTCTCCTTTTTATCACCGGCTCAACTCCGCCTTTCGTTCCTAATTTTTTTCCTTCTCTTTCGTCTTCTTCAAGTTTTCTTCTTCTTCTTGTCTGTCTCAGCTGAAATCTTAGAGGAACTTTTGCGCTTGAAAGAGTTACGACGATTGTGTCTGTCGGTCGCTCGGTCTTTCTTCACGCCCAGCGGCATCAATGTTTAAGAGCTTTCGCATTGTAAAATAGCGGAGATTTTGAATTGGGAGAGAAAGAAATCAGTCGCTTAGAGAACAAGTCTGGGGTTTCAATCTAGAGACCCCCACCCCACGCACCCAATTACGGCATTTAGGTTTTGAGATTTAAGCAAAGACAATTCTTGGGTAGTGAGATTTCAAGCTTTGGAGGCTGCTGCTAGGTGTGAGATTGAATCTTTTGCATTGAGAAAACAATCACCCAGTTGGTCGGACGCTGAGAACAATTCTAGAGTCTGTAGTAGTTCAAAATTCGGTAGAACTGAAGACCTTGCGATTCCGGGAAGAGGAGATGGTGGTGGGGGGGAAATTTGTCCACAGGGAGGGGCCGGGATGGCTGGCTCCATTCCTGTCCATTGACGAGTTTTTCGGGCACTGCGGCATCCACAGCAACCGCAGTGGTATGGGCAAGAATGAGAAGAATCATTTCTGCTTCCACTGTTGTTACGAGGGGCCGCTGTGTCCGACGTGCGTGGCGGAGTCACATGCGGGACATTCCACGATTCAAGTGCGACGAGCGTCACATCGCGACGTGGTGCGCATTGTGGACATAAGCAAATTCCTGGACATCAGTAGCATTCAAACTTACACCATCAATTCCGCCAAGATCCTGTTCTTGCAAAGCAAACCGCAACCCAAGTTCACAAAAGGCGCACTCCACTACTGCGAAACATGCCATCGCAGCATTGCTGATCCCGTTCGCTTCTGCTCCATGCTGTGCAAGCTGATCGGCATCCAAGAAAACCCTCACGACTTCACGCTCTCCTTCTCATTGAATGAAGAGCTGATCTCTTCTTCTTTTGGAGGCGGCCACATACTAGCGCATAGGGGAAGCAGCGGCGCCGTGGTAGGTACAGCAGCAGCAGCACAGGACTCGCCGAGCGATGATGGCTCAGCTGCTAATTTAATGCCTTCCACACCCAAAGCCAAAATGGCAAGGAAGAGAAAACTCTCGTTCACGGAGCCTGGAGTTCCAACAACAGCGGCAGCAGCATACAGGAATCATTACCCATTGTTTGCAAATTCGGACCTCGCAATCCCCGATTATATGTTCAGTCAGATACTGTCAGGGCCTCCGACTCCCAAGAGAATGGAAGGAAGTGTAAGGACCAGATTTCATCAAAGGAAGCAGGAGCATCCGCACAGGGCACCGCTCTGTTGACACATTCAAGCGGTTAGCAGATTGGGTAGAGGGAGAAGAAGCGAGCTACTTACTTGTATACTGTACTAACAAACAAACAAAACTTATTTGGGCAAAGAATTGGAGCAGACAAGAGAGACAGTCGGTGCAAGTACAATGGAGCAGTTGAGGAGACAATTGGCGCCTGCCTGTCAGAGAGAGCAGATACAACAGTAAGCCAAGCTGGAGGAAATGCAGGCTGAACAGAAGGAAAGACAGACTGCTGGCCACCAGGCTCAATCTCTGAGACAGATTTGCATTGCGATTTCTCTCTACTGAGGTACTTAGAGAGATCCTTTTTTTTTCTTCCCCTTTGGGGTTTTGGACTAGTTATTTGGGTACCTATATTGGAGGATGGCTTGTTGTAGAAGCAAACATGGAAAGCAAATGAAAGAATGTCAAATGGGTTGTTTTTCTATTTGTGCTTTTGGTCAGTTTTTGTTCTGAGGTTGGTTTGTTTTTCTTCACTATTCTTTACAGGTTTTGGTCCTCTTTGCCCACAAAGAGCACTTTCAGAACAAACAGCTGATGTGAGCAAGACCAAAGGATTGATTGAGGTGGCTACAGTTCTCCATGCAAGTTCTTCTTCTGGACATGTAAAGAAAATGTTGTTTCCATCAACAGAAAGAATGTGGCAGTTTCTGCCTGCTGCTATGGCAAGCAGTCAAGCAAGCAACATGGGAGCTGCAAAATGTGTGCTATAAGCATTATAGGCTAAAGTAATTTGTTCTGAATGTCTCAGAAGGCAGCTTTTTTCTTTTTTCCTTTTTGGCAACCCTCCCCACACTTTGCTCTGCAGAGTGTCTCAGAAAGCCAACAAGATGCAATCCTTTCATGGGGAGGTGAAACTGTTGAGTGATACACACAGTTTGGTAGCTCTGCAGTTAATGGGGTTAATAAGATTGATGTTGGGTTTTAGAGATTGCTGGAAATAGAACACTAGTTTTCCCAATGGGAAAATGATAGAAACATAGAGACTTGCCACAGATGTACACTGTGTAGCTGCATGCAATGTAGGAGGAAATTGCACTGCAATGGATAAAAATCTGACATAGCTGCAAGAAGTTAGAACCAAGGAAGAATTTAGTTTCCAAAGAAAGAAAAAGCTCGGGTTATGGAAACGTTTTAACCATACCACTTTTATGTAAATGGATTATTTTATTTGTGTGCTCAAAGCACTTAACAAAGTTTTGTGGTGAAATGTTCTATTATTTCCTTCCAACAGAGAGTGTTCTAATTTTTTTTGTTTTCCCATTAGCATGTATTCTGTGAAGTTGTTGCCTGCCTCTGTGGCACTTCCTACAGGCATGATAATGATAATGTTAATGCTTTAAGGACTTTACTGGAAATGAACTTTATCTGTTAGGGCATTGTGGATTGGCATTTTGGTGCATCTGATTTCTTTACTAATGTCAATGAGGAATTGTTCATTTGCTTTGCTCTGTTGAATAATTACTGTCACACTTCTGTTTGCATTTTGTTGTGCTGTTTTGGTTGTGGGAGATTTGATTATATGGCTGTTAAAATTGAAGGGTCACTGCTGAACATTCAAATTTACTTTGAAAACAGTTTTTTTTGTTATCAAGAACTCATATTTCTTCAATTCAAAGCCTTGCACAGCACACATTATTATTGATACTTGGGAGTTTTGAAAAAATGAAATTCTTTGGCAATGGAAAAAAGTAGAGATTGGGATTTCCCAAGTGTATTCTCACCTGCATTTAAAGCCATTGCCAAGATTTAAAAGGAGAGGCATTTTTGGGTAAACCTAGTATTCTTTTTGTGTCAAACCCTAACTGGGAATATAAGGAAATATACGAAAGTAGAGCTATTTTCAAAGTTAATAAATATAAACTGTACGAAGAAGTTTACACCGGTGGGATCCGTGGCGCAATGGTAGCGCGTCTGACTCCAGATCAGAAGGTTGCGTGTTCGATTCACGTCGGGTTCAATACCCCGAAAATAAAATCCCTGTTTTTTTCTTTTCATTTTCAGCAGGTCCTATTTTTCTACCATACTACAACAACCAGTTTTTAAAATTAAATTAAAATTTTACTTCAATAAAAAAGAAAAATGAGTCAAATTTTACTATAGGAAAACACATTTCTCTCAAATTTGGGGAAATTTTGCCCAAAAATAGCAAAACTAGTCAAATTTACACTAGAAAAATACATTTGTCCAAAATATTCCCAATTTCTTTTTCAAAAAAAAAAATCATTGCCTACACCTGGTTTATTTTACTACCTACCACCCTATATAAAGTGGTAGGTACCAAGGACAGGAGTGCTGGAACAAGCTCCCATTCAAGATAGAGAAAGGTGAAGGTGAAGTGGAAGAAGACAAAGGAGAATTGAGCTCCATAAGGAGAAGCAAAGATGGTGGTGCCAATGCAGGCCCCTTCTGCTCTTCTGCCTGCTGGCTACAAGATACAATGCTTTAGATACAATAAAAGCTCCAACAAAAGAAAAAGGAAATGCTGCAGCTCTAACAAAGCAAAGCTCAAACAAAAAAGAGGAAGGAAATGCAGCGGCTCTAACAAAAGGAAAATGTGCACTCATAGAAAGATCCATGATTGGATTGAATTCATGAACATTTCAATTTTCTACTGCACACCCCCTAAGCCCCCTCAACAGGACTTGAAACCATTTATGAAAATTTGCTGCTGAGTGAGGCATCGTAAAACTCATGATGTTATCTTGTAAGCTGCTCCCTCCTACATCCAGTTACTGGCAACAATTGACTGCAAAAGACAGTTGCAGAGCAGCTTGTCAATCTGGCTCAGGTGATTATGACTTTTATGTAGGAAAAGAGTGCCAAAAGATGGTGCTGCTAATTTTATTAGCTTGCCATTTGAGGCAACACTTGCTATCCAATACAAAAGCCTTCCTCGAACGGGTAATTATCTGGTTGAATGTCAGTTCTAGCAAACATCTGAACCATATGTGTAAATGATCAAAAAAAAACCATGACCACCAGAAATGTGCAGGTGTAGGAAAGAGATCAGAAATTCTAAATCGCAGCAAAGATGACACTATCTACAGGGGGGGGCTGCATTGATGATGAGCAGGTCATGGAAAAAAACAGGAGGATGTTGCTACACCAGACAGTTGATCTGAAGAAGATGACGACAAAGTGGAACTGCAGACAACCCACACAAAGTTAAGTGTTTGCACTATGCACCACAAGTCACTAAAGCTTTTGGATGTGTAAATGATTTTTATAAAAAACACCCATCAAACTCTCATGCTTGAGGAAGAAAGGGGCTGCCAACCAAGGAGACACAACAAAAAAAAGATACGGAATCCATTCTGAGGTATAACAAGTATGCTACCCTCACCCCTAGTCTTGCAACCCATCTCTTGTTTGCTCCAGCAATACTTGTAGCTCAAGAAGCAAAACACCCATTCTTATGACTGAAGGACTTACTAGTGATGAATTTCTGCCTTGGAAAAAATCATGATTGACCTCTGGAACTTCCAATGTTAATATATATAGATATAAACCCTAAACTATGTGCAAAATCTGCTGTTTTCAAAATTTAGTACAGTCTTACAGCTGACCTGTTTCTTTTGTTCTTCCAAGTCTGGGGGTGATTCTCAGGGTGCATGGTTGTTCTGTGATACATTTGGGTCTCCAGGTGGGATCGTTGTAACCAATGCTGGCTGCTCTGCATCTTCTGTGTTCAGATTCTCAGACCCATTGTCTGTATACCGATTAACCTGAGAATCTCCATTTGTCTCGTACTCATCCTGAAAATAATTTTGCATTTATGTCAAGTGTGTGTGAAGAGAAGCTCCTCAGAAACTGAGGTGTTGGGAACACTTGAATCTTTTATATAGCATTTTAGGTATTTGGACATGTAACTAACCTCTGTAAAGTCATTGTCTCCATTCTCTGTCTGTATCATCACATTTCTCTTCTGCAGATCTTTGTCATGAAAAAAGCCTGGCTGATTGGTAGATGACACCAAACGAGCCCACATGCGGTCACTCACATTAACACGTCGTTGTGTCTCAACTGCTCTCTGCTTCAACACAAATCAATACCTAAATGGAATTAATTCCAGTTAAGTCAAGTGAAATCGACCCATGTAGATGGCATACAGATTGGAGTCAAGAAATGGAGAGAGGAAGGATATATGTGTGTGAGGTGAAATTGAACAAATTTTTTTTGCAAGAAAAAATGAATGAGGATTTATTATACACTTGGCAAGCAATCCTGGTATGTAACAAAGACAGAAAATTTGATTGACAAGACATACTGCAGTGAGAAGAGAATGTGCAATCCTTTCTTTTCAGAGGTTCTTCATATAGAATTCAAATGATTGCTGCATGTCTGGACTCTTCTGCTGTACAACACATATTGGGTCTTCGGTTCAACACAAAACAATTTTCCCCTGAAAACACATGAACTTACAGCGATAGGAATGTAGCAATGGCGGTTATTGACAGGACCAGCTGTGAATCCAGTGAATCCTGCCATTGCACCATGAATGACACTATGCGCCAATAGAGTGCAATAGACATTGTCCGCTGCATTGCCAGGTATTGCCCGGATCATGTATGTTGGATCTGCCACCAGTCATGCTCTCTATCACTCAATGTAATAGCAGGCTGTTCTGATGTACAACTGACCCATGTAGGTAGATGATGGAGTTTTCTGACACAATCTGCAGCAGTTATGCAGATTACATGGGTGTTTTCTTTGTGTAGCATAAAGCCCCAAGGTGGAGGGCATTCTTTAAATAAGGCACTTGAGACAAGGGGGTAGCCAAGTCCAGCCCACACATTTTGGGAATGTCCTCCACCCATGGCCTTTACCCATCCTAAAGCACAAGGTAAAGGTTATAATGAACCTCAACATATGTAGATCATGAGGCGTAGGCAAGGGGAGTAGGGTTGTTCACCTACTCCTTAAGAGTGGGAGGGACCTCACCCCTACAAGTAAGTGTAAGATCCCTCCCACTCTTAAGGATTAAGCATAAGATCCCTCCTCTTTTCTAGCGAGGGATAGCCATGGATAGTCATGCTAAACCCTAAACTCCAAATACACTAGGAAAATTCTCCAAGTACTTTATGATTAAATATCTATCTATACTGATCCTTAAGGCACATATTAACACTTGTGCTTGGAACTATGCAGGAGGCAAAAATCAGGACATTGGAAATACCCATGGTGCACCTGGTGTTGGTCATTGGTGTGCAGCACCCAATAAATACAAGGGGGTCATCATTTTATCAATAGTTCATTGTGGAATTTTTCCTCATGGGACTAGAGGCTGAACGATTGAAACAGCAACTGAGCAGCTTGGGTTCACCTACAAATTTGTCTGGGACTTGGATAAAATACTGTGAGCATTTTGAACATCAATTTTTGAGGAATGAACAGGTGGTGTTTAGCAAGTAAACAAAATTAGGCGACAGAATGTGTACCTATGTATTTCAGCGTCACAGGCTCCTTGTACAACTTACTGAAATGGTCCTGCAAAATTCAAAAAAGAATCCACTTAACTTCAAATCAGCACTTAGACTGGCATTAATCTAAAATGGAAGTGACTTCTAGACAATGAACTGTAACTATTCACTGTCACTTGTGACAATAGCTCAGGTTACCCACAAATGTCAACATATCTAGTCAGCTACTAAGTCAAGGAAAGATTTCCTGCTATGTATTTTTTCTACACTTTCCACAAGCTTGAGTACAGATTTCTTGAAAAGAATTGATGGGTCACAAGACATTTTTTTTTCAACCCTTTGAAATTACAAATTTACTTGTTCAGAGTTCAGACCTGTAAGGGTGAGTTAGAAAAATAAATCACCTTCATTTGTTGAGAAAGCCAGAATCCAATGTCACGAAGGAGCTGGTTTCCAGAAGCATCAATGAGTTCATTGGATTGTAAGGTTTGGGCAACAAGATCTTGACCCGCACCTTCAGCAACCACAAGTACAACATGACCATTTTCTCTTAATCGACGATAGACAAACTCAAATAACCCTCCTGCACCCTCCAAATAGAATGGAGCTTCTGGAATCATGCAACAATCCTGACATTTTCACCCCCACCCACACCCACTTCAAGAGCTTAGGGAAGTCAAATTGAATCAATACAAATTCCCAAATGACTTGCCCCCTAGATGCTCACAAACACAAACCACAAAAATGATATTTTCGTTGAAGTCTTACCACATCCCGACTTGCAAGTGTGGCATACAAAGCAATTGAGCCTACCCATTGACAAAGCACCAACAAACAAAACATCCACCATCAGCGGCACTTTTAGAAAAATATAACTAGATGTTGCTGAAGCCAGGCTCGATTGAACTAGTTCCAGATCAATAATAGGAGGTTCCCTTAAAACCAAGTGATTTGGTGGAGATACTATATATATATATATGCTAGCTCTGAGACTAACCAAATGGGTTGAAAGAGAGAAGAAAATCCAGCAGGCAGGAATACATACCACTATAGCGACCCATTAGTTTAACAACACCAATGCCATTGTCGGCACTCTCAGCCTCCACATGTGCTGCATTAATAGCTCTTTGGGCTTCCTCAACTGCCGTGTCAAATCCAAATGACTTGTCTATGATCTGCATCCCTCATAGCCTAGATGCAAATTATAGCAATTCTGGCGAAACTCATTCTGACCCAGGTTTAGGGTTTAGGGTTCCCACAATTTTCCTGGTGTGATTTCTTCAATCTTTTGTAGACCAGGATGTCCATTTGACCATCCCTCCTTTCCATATGTCAGTAAGTTGAACCATAAATCATTGGAGTCCAAAGGTGAAAAACCAAATCAACATCCTAGCCTGACTGATGATCCTATACAACTAGAGGTGCAAATAGTAAATACCCAAAGAAAAAATGGATGTTGAAAAGCCGCCAATGATGCATGGCTGCAATTACAAGATACGAGATAACAACATATAGTAGAGATGACAAGTGCATCGTACATCAATGTCATTGTCAATTGTTTTTGGAATGCATGCAACAGCCACCTTCAGACCACGCTTTTTGATCTCCTACACAACATAACCCACAGACATCTGCTCAACAAGAATTGGACCCAAGTGTCAATTCCATGTTATCATTCACAGTTGGATTGCATACTCGTGTGGGGTGGAGGATAAATTTGTCAACAATTTCACCAAAAAAAATATGGACATGAGAGAAAAAGCATGCCTGGTAGATGAGATCTGCCCCTTTATGTGTACCATCTCCACCAATAATATACACCTGTGAAACAAAGAACTTGATGAAAAATTCTGATGACTGGCTAACCTTATAACCAAGTGAGAGTAGAAGAGTGTCATAGAACCTCTGATTGGGTACATATTTCAGAAAATTTGCAACGTTCCATTTTCTCTCACCTGATTGATGTCCCTATCTTCAATTGAGTCGACAATTTTCATAGTGTCATGACCACCACGTGAGGTGCCTAAAATTGTACCTCCACGCTTGTGAATATCATTCACTACTTTGGGGTTCAGAGTCTGTGTGTTGCGGGCATAAAATCCCCTATAGCCACCCTGCAAAAAAAGAAAAACTATCATAATTATCCCCAACCTCAAACTGTTTGTTTGTTATGGGCAATTGAAGTCCAACTCTCTCCAGTTAGCAGATGACTGAAGTCTGCAATCAAATGAGATCAGAAACCCTAAACCCACCCACAGCAGCCATATGATCAATCACATACATACATTTTGTCATGAGGAAAAATAAATAGTGGGAGGATTTAGATCATAGTCACAAACCACAATTCCAATGATGTCTCGCACTCCATATTGGAACCAAAGACTACAGACAATTTCACGGATAACTGTGTTTATTCCTGGACATAGTCCCCCACAAGTCACAATGCATGCCTTCACTTCCTCTGGCCGGAAGTAAATCTGCAATATTTCATAGAGAGAAAGGAAAAATTTATTGTCATGTTATTATTGCTGGCATATCTTTTATATATAATTTCTTTCTTCCAGAAATTATATGTATTCTGCTCAAACATATCATTAATGGATTGGGGGCTGAAGACCAGTTACCACCCATTGAATTTTCTAAGTTAAAAAACCCATAAATTCATCTCCACAGCAATCTCGGTCTTTTGTATGGTTTTCACTTCCAACTCTGTTTTTTTAACATTTTTCTCCCTTTCACCCAACAACAGGCCTTATCTTGTTCACCCACCTTGACCAATGAGATTTTAGTCTGATCCCAAGATTCTGAAATTGGTGATGTTGCAATTGATCCATAGACTTTCAATGAAGAAAGCACCTTCTTAGAATTGAGCTAAAACAAATTCCTCCTAAAAAGAGTAGACAAAAAATTACCTTCTCACGAGGTCCAGCACGCCGAAAATGAATGCCTTCCCAGGGGGTTGTCATTTTTACCACTGCCTGTTAAACAATGAAGTATAATAGATCTCAATGACTATTATTGCCCAAACACGAAAATTTGTAGAAAAAAAGTGTATAGAAGAGAATTGGACCATGTAAATATCGTAAGTGACATGGGCAGGACAAACATACATCTTTTGTAACAACAGCATCATTCTCCACGAAATATTGCCTGCAAAAAAATAAATAAATAAAAAACCACCCATCCAGAAAATAATCACCAGCACCTTGTAATTCTTCTACTATCCCACTGCTGGAGGTTACAACATATAAAAAATCAACAAAAAAATTAAAGGGACTCATAATCTGAAATTCAGTATGTAATTTCCATGAAACAGAATTGAAGAAACTAGCACTTTTACAATCCAGACACACCCGAGTTTTGAAATTTTTCACAAAGGAAAAAAATTATCTTGAACTGAGGAATTGGGTCTATCGTTTGTTTCATGGATGGGTGTTCAAAATCACATTTGGCAAAAAAGAGAGGAGAGAGACAGGGTTTGAAAAGGAGTAGTTACCCACTTGACAGCTGAGTATGCAGGGTTGAATTTCAGGGGATTTGGATATGTCTGCAAGACCCCAATCCAACAAGATTGTTGCCCCATGCTGTTTGGAATTGTACATGATGGATAAATCTTCGAAGAGCAACATGAATTAATTCCTATTTGAACATCATATATATTGTTGCACCACGGGGTTTTTTTTTTCCCCCTTTTTTTTCAGAATCCATCTTTTCGTAATACTGAGGAAAATGTTTAGATCCTGTGAGAATTTCTGTGATAACATTGTTCAACCTCAAAAAGAAGAAGAAGAAGAAGAAGAAGCTGAAGGATTAGGTCAAGTCAGGATTAGGGTTGAAAGTCATGTGGTGAAAAACCTGGAGGTCAGGAAGCCAATCTGTGACATGAGGTACATCTTCAAAGATTGCTCCACAGTGTTCAGTGTCTGTCTTACAGAAAAGCTCCATAACCGTTGTTGTTACTCCCTTTGGAAACCTCCCAATTGCCAGTTTTGATGGTGTCAAGGGATGTCTTTGGACCCCAGTTTTCAAGCCTTTCCTAAACACGAATTGCTTCCCAAAAAAATCCCAAACTCTTTTTTCATTCCCCCAAAAAACTCCTACTCTGCTGGGAAGAACACTTGTTGCTGGCTTGAATTTGGAGTGCAATCTGGAGGAGGAGGAAGAGGAGGAGGAGGAGGTTTTGTTCACCAAAGTCTGCTCCTTTGCAGCAGCGGCAGCTCTCGATCCATCACAACTCACAAGAGGACCTGACCCAATTACCATCATCATGGTTTCCATTCTCCAAAACCAGCAGAATTCTGCATCCACTTCCCAGTCCACCGACCCACCCACCAGCTTCTTCTTCTTCCCAAGAGAGAATCCCAATCCCTCAATGGAGTTGCAGGCAGCAAAGACTCAACTGTTGCTACAAAAACAAACAAAACCCAATTCCAATTCAGTAGAAAAAAACACAAAGAGTCCAAGCAAAATGGCATAATTCACTCAGCTCCAGAATGCAAAGGATGGATTGAACTCCAAAAGCAGTACCAATGCAAAATAACAAAACCCCTGGCAAGAAACCCAAAAATGCAAAGGAGAAGCTCAAATTTGTTGAGCTTTTCTGCACACAAAATTCTTCAAAGATTCAATTGGTCCTTTCTTTTTCCTAACTGTTTTTGGAATCTGTCCAAAATGCACAAGAGAAGCTCAAATTTGTGGAGAGAAGACCCAAATTTGTTGAGCTTTTTCTGTACTCAATTTCTTTTCAAATATAAATGAGCCCTCTTTCTTTTGTAATTAGGGTAACTAACTGTTTTTGGAGTTTTTTTTCCCAAAAAACCCAAAAAAAGAAGCTCAAATTACATTGCATCCTAATATAGGCATAAATCACTCAAGCCATGTCTAAAATTGAATAAACTTGAATCATTTGAACATGCTTTTGAAAGCAAAATAAAATATTTATTATTTGACCTTAATTGAGGTAAAATTTAAAAGCACTTTGTGCATACTTAGATGGATTAGGCATTATTATTTATTTTTATTTTTTGAGGGTTTATTAAAATTAATTAATTTTTCATCTGTTTAGGTAGTACTTAGATCTGTTAATCTTCACATGATTTTCCCTTTCTTTTGATTCCATTCCATTCCATTCTTTCATGACTAGACATGACAAGATTAAGATGAATTTTTTTGAAGTTGAGTAGGTCAAAAGTGGCCAAACCCCACCACATGGTTATTGCCACGTCACCCTTAAGATGACTAGCTTTGCTAACCCATTTCTTCATATATATATATGTATATATATATAAATATATTATATTATATTATATTATATATTTATTATATATCCAATTTGCATCTGCTGACACTGCATAATATGCTTACGGGACTGGCAGAAAATTTCTAGTGAATATCTGGAGGGCACTTTATTTATCTGGGCATTTCAAAAAATTGATCATACCCTACTACTACCTTGCCTTGGCAGCTTGGACACTAACTATATTTGTTTTCAGAAATGGTGAATTTTTAATTTTTTTTAGTTTTTTCAAATATCAATTTTTTGTGAAGGAAATTATCGAATCTTCAAGAACATTCTAGTATTGGAAACAACAATTTCAAATTAATTAATTAATTATTCGACATACTTGTGTTGAAGCTGCCTAGGTACTATGGTAGTTGCCAACTTTGGCAGGCATTTTGCTTTTCAAAATGCCTGAACTCTTTTTCTCTTGTGATACTTGATTTGTAGGATGGGGAGAAAAAAAAAAAAAAAAAAAAAACTTTATTTTTTTTATTAATATTAATATTATTATTATTATTTTTTTTTTTTTT
>Ga0116231_10011199_pt1 | contig 13945 bp, 8 predicted proteins | sample S1TSphgellanicum_2_FD_89695 | JGI IMG/M metagenome (GOLD analysis project Ga0116231, IMG submission 89695) | Host-associated microbial communities from peat moss isolated from Minnesota, USA - S1T2_Fd - Sphagnum magellanicum MG | ecosystem: Host-associated > Plants > Peat moss > Unclassified... | reverse complement strand
AACCCCACCACTAAACTGTGACTGGAACTGCATATACGTGAGAACTACTAATAGCAAACCACCTGGACCAATCATTACGATCGACCAATCAAAAATACTGAGCTGCAGTCACGTCCAATTTATTAAACTCTTTTTTGGAGGTGCACAACTGTGTTGCGCATTTCACCAGCCACGGCAAGCTGCACAAATTTGGTGCAGAAAAACCAATTTCTTGAGATAAACCAGCACATTTTGACTTTTTCACGATAAATTTTACTATCAGGAGTCACATATTGAGCACAGGTGGAGATGCTCTAACACTCTGTTATTACCTGCAAAAAATTTCCAAGTTGTTGGAAATGATAGAATTGACCTCCACTACCTACTTATCACTTATGCTACCTTAAGGTAGCATTCTGGAGATTTCATTACATAATTATATTTTACATAAAAACCTGGCCGCATTTTTTTTAGTGTAGTTGTAGAGCGCCTTACAAGACGTAATGTGGCGGAAAAATGTAATGCCCATGGAGGTGGGTATTTTTTGTTTTCATAACGATTGACTTCTGCCCGGTTATGACCTACCTACAGACCATTATGTTATGGAATGTGCCCTAGGAACTCACTAGGAGACAGAATGTGCCAGAAATCAAATCCTTTTTCTCTGATTGGATAATTGACCCACTTCTTTTTTGTCACTTTGGGGGGGGGGTTTTGCCTTTTCGCAATTTTTTTTTAAAATTTTAATTTCTACAATTCCTTTCAGAAGGGGATCCTGTCAGTAGTATCCGCGTGGCACCACTTGGCAGACGACGTCCAGCAAAGGAGAAACCAGCAGGAAGGTGTGTGGATTAGTTCCACGTGGCGGGAAAGCAAAACAGGCACGCACTACGGACTGCCTGCCATCTGTCCCACTGCGACTTCAGTGTTTAAGCTAACCGATACTTGCCACCTGGGCACATGACGCGGTCAGACCTTTTCCCCGCCCCGACACAGACAGAAACAGACAACCTAAAGTAGCCTACGTATCCCACGTGGCTCAGGAGTTCGTCGACTGGCCTTACTCTTCACCGTCATGCATGAGAACTAGCGCTGAGTCAGCTGCAAGGTGGCAACGGATCTCGTTCTCGGGACGTCAAAAAATTTGCGTTCACGATTTCTTCAAGGGGAGAGAGCGATTTTGTAGGATAGTTTTTTGAGCCCTCCTTTGAGAACCTCATTTCGATCTGTCGATGGATGAGACTTCTTCAGGGGAGCGATTTTGTAGCGTAGATTTTGGGCCATCGTTTTCGGAACCTCGTTTCGACCTGTGGACGGGACTTGTGAGCGATTTTTGTAGCATATTTTTGGGGTCCTCATTTTGGAAACCTCATTTCGAGGGACTCCTTCAGGGAAGCGATTTTGTAGGATAGTTTTTGGGCCGTAGCTTTGGGGAACCTCATTTCGACCTGTAGGTGAGACACGTCAGCAATTTCGCAGGTTTTGGGCCCTCAAACTTGGGTACCTCATTTTGACCTGTCGACGGGATTTGTTAGTTGGAGCGAATTTGTCGGCAAGTTTTGGGAACTTCATTTTGGGAATCTCATTTCGACCTGTCGATGGAACTTGTTCACGTGACGGATTTTTGTACCGTAGTTTTCGGGCCTTCATCTGGGAACCTCATTTCAACCTGTCGGTGGGATCTGTTCAGGTCAGCGATTTTGTAAGGTAGTTTTTGGGCCCTCATTCGTTGGGAACCTTATTTTGTCCTTTCGATGGGACTTGTTCATTGGAGCGATTTTGTAGGGTAGTTTTTGAGCCCCTAATTTTGGGACCTCATTTTGACCTGTCGATGGGACTGGTTCGCGTGAGCGATTTTGTTAGCGTAGTTTTTGGGTCTTCATTTGGTAACCTCATTACGAACGCTAGTTTTGGACGGTCATCTGGGAACCTCATTTTGACCTGTCGATTGTAAGTTCCTGGGGCATCAGGATCTGGAAAGAAGAGCAAAACACATAAGCAGTGTTCGTTGCAATGCGCACGCGCGCGCGAGGGAGAGACGCCTGCAAAGCTCTGAGCATCGAGCGTTTTCTTTCACATTTTTGACCGCTCTTTTGCTTCCAGTTTAGAAACTGTTTTTTTGTTCTTCTGTATACTTTTCAAGGAATAATTTTTCGCTTTTCTTGATTGTTTTATTCCAGCTTGTACAGATTTTTCTTATGTCCGAAGCATCATCTGCAGACTACTAGCGACAGAGACCGTGTCGGCGTTTTTCTACGCTTTTATTTCCTGTGATGGAAAAGGAGATCAGGAGAAATTAGAGGCTCGTGTTCTGTGTTAATGTATGCATGTTTGTAGCAGAAAAATTGCGCCTGGTTGAGTTTGCGGCTAGCCTAGCAATAGAATTTTTTTCTCTCTCGGTTGCAATAATAAAAATTTCTGCTCTCGAGAGCTATGCAGAGAGACATGAGTCCAGTATGAAGAATTGCTTGAATTTCTTTTGAGAAACCGTAGCAGCAAGCAAGGAGAGCTGTTCAATTTTTGGAATCCTTCTCTCCATTAGAGATGCTTCTTCAACTGGATCATTCTGCACCAGGCCCGGCAGAAGAAAGGCTTGGAACAGGAGAAACAGCAAAGAGACTTGATCCATGATTCCAAGTTTCAGCTCCCAAGGGTCATTGCCGCAGCTAGTCTCGATTAGGCTAAATCCGATTTGCCTCGGAGCACGGTTTATGCTTCCAAGAATCGCTCCAGAACAAGCTCAACATCGAGATCCGAGCATATCACTCCGGCGGCCCTGCGGCAGACAGAGCAAGCTCTCTGCATCCAGTTCTCTATAGATTTGAACCGCAAACAAGCGCTTCTATTGCATCTGTAAGCTCCACAGATTAGATCATTTTCTGAAGTTCTCGACGCATACCAATCACGAGATTCTTTGCAGCAATCGATCAGATTACTAGGCTTCTTCTTTGACCATTCTTCTTCTTCTATGGCATCCTGTAGTACTAGTTCTTCTACCAGTGGCACTGTCCCCGTAGCCAGCACAGTTGTTGCGACGACGACACCGGTCACAACTGCAACAACCGCAGATTCAGCGAGTGCCGATGCAACGCCCGCGCCATTCTTTGCGCCTACTGCTTACACGGTGATGCATCAGCAGCATCCTTGGCATGCTTTTCCAGGGGCTTATAAGTCTTCATTCCTGGGAGGAGCTTTGCCACCGCCTCCAGGAGGTTATCCTGCGGCTTACGCTTTTGCTGCTTCGCCGCCGTCTAGCCTTCCTTCGCAGCAATCAGGAGGTGTATCCGCCTCTTCGGCTGCTTTCACAGCTCCTTTCGCCAGCTTCAGGCCTCCGGCGGCAGCAGCGTGGAACACGCTTACGTTTCCAAGGTTTGTCCGAGGCTTCCAGGCTCCAGCTGGTTTGTATCCACAGCCTTACCAAGTTCCAAGCTCCGGTGCGGACAGTGCGAAAGCAAGCCGAGGTCGCAGTAGCCTCTTGTTGCCCCGCCCTTCTCCTGTGTTCCCTGATAGTGGCAGAGGGCAGCTTCGTCGACCGCTGGCCACCAAAGCTTGCGACAAAGTCACAGTAGCGATTGCTGGCGCTCTAGCGCCAGACTGCTATCTTTCCCTCGGAACTTCGGCTCCCCGGCAGCGCCATGACGGGGATGTTGTCGCTGGTGAGCATTTTGGAAAAGGTGATGCTGCTGCAGCATTGGTAAAATGCAACGGCAAAGAAACAAGTGAGAAACAAATACACGTAGCTGTGACAGCAGGCGGAGAGAGGAGAGGTGCGGTATGCTCCGATGCTGTTGCTGCGGATTGCTCATCGCTAGAAGGTGAAAGTGTCCTTGATGGTGAGGAGCTTCCACCACACAAGGAATCGGAGGTCGAGAGAAGACAGAAGGTGGCAAGCAAGAAAGAACATCCGGAGTCGCATGATTTGAAGAATCCATGGAACGAGGGGATGGTGAGGTTCTTGTTTGAGAGCTATGAAGCCATCCACACAAAGCTCAACAGTGAAGGCAATGGCAACGGCCAAGGAGGCAACAGCAAGTACCACAAGAAATGGAGTCCGATCTTATGCTTGATGAAGGAGAAATTCGGCAGAGAGTTCACCAAGCATCAATGCCAGAGCAAGTACTACAAAGTGCGTAGAGAGTGCGCCAAATACACCTTGCTGTACAAGAAGAAGAAGAAAGCAGCAGCGCGGTGTGCGGGTGTTGTGGCTGATGATCGGGAGTTGCAGAGGCCTAAATTCTACGAGATATGGCAAGAGTTTGGCAGCAAAACAGGGAAGAAGACCAACAACCACCCACAAAATTCTCCGTTGATTCTAGACCTCTGCATGTCGGATGCTGAGGAAGTGTCACAGGAGATAGAGGAGGAGGAGGAGCAAGCAGGATCGGAGGAGAAGATAGAGGACGAGGACGAGGATCTGTTCTCTCCATCATCAGAGGAGAGGACCCAACAATGCACAAAAGGAGGAGACCTGGTTTCAGCAGGCACCCAGACTAACGCTCAAGTGGTCCAAGAAAGACCCATCCTCAAGATTTCAGTGCCTTCTTCTCCTGCAAATACACAGGGATCAGAACACCAGGAAGAAGAGACTGCAGCTCTTTGTGGCCCCATTGCTGCTGCAGAGAAACAGGAAAGGCGGCTTATGGCTGGGAATGCAGAAGAAGGTCATGGCCTGTGGAAAAGAGGGGAAGGTGCAGGGTTTGAACATGGGATTGGGGTTGATCTCAATATAGGTTTTAATAGATGGGACAATTTGGGGAGATCTCCAACAGCAATGGCAACAACTTCTTCTCCAAATGCTGCTATCGAGAAACAGCAGCAGGTGGATGGAGATGATGGTGCTGCTGCTCAATATTCTGTTTTGGGGAGCAGAGAAAGACAATGTCTCCAAGGGGTGAAGAGGAAGAAGGGAGCAACAACCCTATCTGAGAAAGGTGAAGTAGTAGAAGAGGCATCACTGCCATCACTTGATGAATTGAAACAAGACACAAACAGACTAGGTTTGGCACTGGCAAAGCGAATAAAGAAGGTGGATGACTTGCAGCTCATGAGAGAGATGCAAATGCTGCTTTGTACCCAACTCAAAGCTTGTGAAAAGCGGGAGGAATCAATCCGTCTTTGGGGAGAGGTAAAATCTGCACCTTGTCTCTTTTAGTCACTGGATTTATCAACAGAAAACATTGTGTTCCTCATTGGTTATCAAGATGAATTTTGAGGAGACAGCTGAAGAAAACACACAACGTACGTACACAAGGCAATTTGTCATGAGGTTTATCTAAACCAAGTAGCATTGAAAGAATGTTGCAAGTAGCATTATTATTCCAGAGCAGCTCTGACAATGTGAGCAAAGGATTTCATAGAAGAGCACTGATGATATTCTTTGCTAGAGCTACAGACATTGAGGTCACTGGAAGAATCAGCACACAACAAGGAGGCGTGTGTTGTGGTGATGCATTAATCAATTTCAACTTCAATTGGGCTTCACATGTGGAAGCACCTCATAATTCATGTTCTGAGCATGACTTCTGTGACAGTAGACCGTAGGAAGCCATTGTTCCAGTGTATTCACCTTTTGTGAGGCATTTTGTATATGCAGGCCATGGGAGGAATGCTGAAGCAGCATGTTGAGTACATGCAGACATGGGGTACTACCATGGAACAAGCCCGGTTGCAGCAGTCACAGATATTGGAATCTGTGATCACAAAGCTAGAAAGCTTGATGCAGCAAGTGGCTTCTCTGCAGTCAGAACCACCTAGCCCTGCCACACCAAAGTAGATGATTGCTTGTCACCCTTGGCACCCACACCTCCAGTTTTCCAGCTTTCTTTATTTCTGCAATTGCAGGCAACCACCACATGCTATTAGAATGCACTCCATGAGTCATGGTTTTATTACTCGGAAAGATTATCTTTGCAGAGAGAACATGCTACATCAATGTACTAAAGAGCATGGTTTTCTTACTCAGAAAGATATCTTTGTGGAGAGAGCCTGCTGCATCTGTATACTATAGAAGACAAAGGCAACAATGTATATCATCCACTACAGGTGAGATATTTCTGCACATCATTTGAGAGACAATTTGATGTGCCAAAACATATTTGGATTGATTGGCCATGTATCAACCAATTCAACAAATGTACAGCTTAAGGTAAAATTTTCACGCTGTCCAAAAGCGGATAGCAAAGTCCACATTGGTTTCTAACCATCCCTTTGAATGCACAACCATGAACAATCTGTACTGAATCATCTAATTCAAGTATTCTGTAATTTCTGTCTTCCATTCAACCAGAATTAAATCCTTATATACACCTCTTGTTGAATGACTTCATTAAGCAATCAAGCTTTATCAACATCCAACAGTCTAATTCAAGTATTCTGTAATTTCTGTCTTCTGTTCAACCAGAATTAAAACCTTATATATATCTCTTGTTGAATGACTTCCTTAAGCAATCAAGTTTCATTGACAACCAACTGCCCATGGTTTGCCAGAAAATTGATGCTCAATACACTGAAGTGACTCCTCAAATGCAAAACCAGTAAGCCCAATCTTACCCTTACATTTTTCAAAGTGCATCTTCTTAGACAGAGAAAAAATTGGTGGAAGTACAAATTGCATACTACATGAGGAGATTTGCATGCTGACAGTAATGTTCTCACCATCTTTCAATCTCTACCTAGCAAGGACCTAGTGAGGACATCACTGTCTGATATACAAAAGCACCCACAAAACTCTCAAATCAGAACCTCTAATCAGAACAAAGAGTGTGTACCTGTCTCACAAACAAAACTGCGACACTCATTGTGAGTGTAACCTCTGCTGAACAATATATGGAGTGGAGAACATTATCCCCAAGTCTCAGGTTACTGACACACAATTCCTGCCTAGTCCAGTGTAGCAACTCTGCTTACCATGTCTGCCTAGCCCAACGTAGGAACCTTTGCTTACCATGTCATAACATGAACTACTGTCGAGATGCTGCAGAGAGTCGAAGCTTGCACAGATCCCAGCAGCATAACTTCATATTGTACACACATGCCAAGTCCTTCAGCCTGCCAAAGATTTCTCTCCACCTCAGATGCCACTTTTGTTCCTTCAGCTTACCAAGATTTTCCTCCACCTTAGGTGCCACTTTTATCTCTACTGGATAACAGCTACCACCTCCTCCTTGATGGAAGTTTAAATGCTACAACCTCTCCAGGAAGTTAGGTTTAATCTCAGCCGTATTGGGTTAACCTAAAAGATGCTAACAGGTTTGGTATGGACTTTTGTTTCATGGAACTAAAATAGGTCATAGGGTAGACTTCTTATGGATAACAGGGAATGAGGCACTGCTGCAGTGACCAAAACCTAACTAAAGGATACCCCTTAACTACTCACATAGTTTCCAATGGGACAACTACCAAGTCTGGCCAACCCTGGCCATGCCATCATATCTTTCTCCTCATCATGCCTCCATGTGCTAGTCAATTCTCAGTTCAAAGTAATGGGTTCTACCAAGCTTATCAGAATCCAGAAGTGCAAACATAATCTGACAAAAGACAGCCAGAGAGATCTTGTTTATCCAACCTCCTGACGGAACAGAGGAGAACCACAGACAAAGCTCAGTGCGTGCCAGGCAAGTTAACAGCTCATGTAGCAACTGGTTCTCTTTACCCTTCCCAGCCCCCGCCCCCCACCAAAAAAATCTGAAGAGGGGCTTGAAAAAGCAAGGAACCCAGATGACTAGTGTCTGGTGGTACTGTCTAGTGCTTCTGACCCCGCCACCCCCAACCCCCAACTGGCGATTTGCTGCTTGGAAAGGCATCAAGGAGTTGTATTAAGAACTGTTTGAGCACTAGTTCCAACTTAGTTGTCTTTCGGTAAAAAAAAGGTTCGTAGCTGTTCCACCAGGTGCTCCTTTAAAGCTCTAGGAACCTGAAGTTTTAAAGGTTCTTGAACTTCAATAATAAGCTGTTTCCTGCGTCACCCCCATAAGTAGCAACAAAATGTAAAAACTGAGTCATCGTTGCAGCATCCACAATGATCATCCAGACTTTTGTCCCAAGAGCAATGACAGACACAACAACACCTGCATGTGTTGTTGGACCCTATTACATATTGATTAGAGAAAGACTTCTGCTTTTGATCATGGGGTCAGAAATGCACACAAAATTTCAGACCCATTCCTATATACATATATATATACCTACCTCAAAAGAGCTCTGTCTGCAATTTCTCTTGGCCACAACTGTCCAAGCCGCCGTTTCTTTGCTGCCCGCAAGGACTCTCTCAAAGCTTCACACCAACCTGAACGTTGTAACTCCGCGCGTCCTTCCTTTTCAAGACTGACAGTCACATGGGCATCCACGGGTTAGCTTCAGATATATGCAAAGACACTTGAATGCAGGCCAGCCTAGTCTCTCACCATCTAGGAACCCATCAATAAAATGAAACCAAATGTCAGGCTAAGCCACTGATTGAAAGTGGCATAAAACAGAGCTTAAAACACTACACACATTTCCTTACATGATCTTCAGCTTCTCAAGCTCTGTTAGTTGATCTGCGTCCTTTAAAGAGTTTTTCTCATTCACATCCACAGACACAGCAGCTCCACTAACTTCTTCGGCCTTGTTGACTTCAAGTAAAGAGATGCCACCTTCTTCTCGCACCCTCTTCTGACAAAAGTTTGCCTCCTCTGGACCATCTTTTTCCTGCTCACTCTGTACCAATCTTGATCTGCAGTCTGTGTCCCTGATTTCCTGCAATTAACCGATACCTCATCATTTGAACCTTGCAGAGACCGTTTTCCAAACTAAAGAGAAATTCCCTTGTGATGCTGACTGGAACCAAAATTGGCAATGACATCCAAACAAGACATGTCCACTATCGCTAAACCTAATCCTGATCATCCTTGAACTCTATAACTGTACCAATCTGATTAAGTAAATTAATCCTCAGCTACTCATGCTGCTTCATCTGCAAGATGGCAGTTTGCACCTATTTCAAAATAGACAGCTTAATAACACTACATTGTTCTGCCTACACAACTTCCTGATAAGATTTATTAACATTCCCATTGAGACTTCTTAACTCTCCAACAACTTACTTCAGAACAACTAAAAAAACTTCCAATAGGGGGGAAAGCACAACAGAATCATACAGGACACAATGGCAATTCTTACTCACCATTGCAAAAGAGTTGGTTCCTCCAGAAACAAATGCATCCTTCACTGCAACCACAGACTTGTCTCCAATCGGATTATTTGATGTCAACTTTGGCAGTGCAGAAACAGCAGAAGAGTCAATAGATGTACCCAATGGTACTGGTGGTACAGCTGGCTCAGCCAGATGAGTGGTTCTTTTGTCCTCTGGAGAAGTGGAGGCTAGAGTTTCTGGAAGCTCAGGTCCATAAAATCTCGCATTGCACACTGTTCCAACCAATGATATCTCCTCATGGGGAGACAAGCCACTGCTTCTGCAATCTCCATTTGTGCTTATTTGCTCCTCAATCACAGCTTTACCATTAGCTAACTGCTCAGGCTTGCAGTGGCTACCATTGCCAAGGTGTCCAAACTTTACTTGGCGACCATTGACAGCTGGAACACTGCAAGTTTTCAATGCAGGCTTTGCTGTTGCCCTGCTGAGATTTCCATTGTTGCTGACCCCAAAACCAGAATTTTTGCTCACAGGTGCATTCATCTTTGGAGACTTAGTCAGCTGTGTTTCATGTATAGCTCGTGATAAAGGCATTGAACCAACAGATGCAAGTGATTCTTTTGATGTCTTCATCCCCATGGAACTTCTGACATAGAAAAGCATGTAAGCCTTTTCATCTAGAACAGTCTTTGTATTTATCACTGCAGATACACTTGCATCATCACAGCAGAACCATCTTCCACTAGAATCCTGTCACAGAAACAAGAGAACCCACTCAGCTTCCTACTTACATGGGCAAGGCAACCTCAAGAACTGTAAATTCCCATTTGTTTATTGCCCACCAATTCCTTGTGAAAAAGCCAGAGAAAACCTGGTTAAACCCTGTGCCCAAGCAACTTGCCCATAAATACTGCTGTTGCAATGATCCCCACAAATTTGACTTGGTCCACACCGGCCTACCTTGACATATGCATAGTAGTGTCCAGCACCTTGTGAATGACCCACATGGACAACTATTCCATACAGTGAGTACTCTGGTCGAGTGTCCTGGAAACATGCAGAATCAGCAAGTTATAAAACTGTGGACAAATTGTTGTAGCTTACAAGCCATAGCTCCACGGAGCACATGTGCAAAACATACACATTTCAGACACTATCCATGACAGGCCATCAACAAACCTTGCTTGCCCTGCACATGTGACCTGTCAGGCACAACCGTTCTTCAAAAACCACATGCCGGTCTATTTTGCCTCCATAGATGTTCTCAAATCGCTGCAAGAAAGGTTGGGGAAGCAACATCAGATGGATAAAATCTCACAGAAGAAGGACTAAAATCTCATGTGCAAACAAAGCTCTCTCTCCATGTGTGGCCAAGAAACATCATGAAAGCCTACCACATGTTCAATGCTTACATATACTTGGAAACATCAGATGCAGACACATTAGAAGATAACCAACACAAACATGGCCTCAAACCTGCCAAAAGACTCCCTGAAAAACTGCAACAGGAAATGATCACAGTTGCAAGGAGATGGACCTAACCTTCAGCTGTATAACAAGTACATTGGGTGCCTGATACACTGCCATCTGTTTACGGGCTGGACACAGCTTCTTGCACCTGTACAATGAATGAGAAACAGGACGTGCTTATTAATTCCTATTACCAAGACATTTGTTCTTACCACCTAATCTTTAGGTAGAGCTGTCACAAAAGTTGATTGACCCAATGATGCAAACAAGCACCAGTAGCCATAAGTCTGTTAAAACACTATGAAAATTCTCACTGGCAACCATATTGTAAACTACAACTGACCAGGACAACTAGCAACCCCTTAGGTCTAAAGTTTGAGGTAAAGAGGAATGCAATCATCAAATGGATCCTTTCCTCTCCAAAACCAGTACTCTGCTGGACATGTATTTGAACGATAGTGGATATCAAAGAAGAGACAAATGTTCAGAAGTGGCAGCCAGGTAACATGGGGTTGCTATGAAATTGCCACATTAGCCCATTAGCTCATGAGAGTATCTTCATTAACTGCTGAGAGAGTTGCTTAATGAGGCATCTGCACAGGCTAGTATAGAAGTAATATATCCAAAGAGACGTGTAATCCTGAAGTTTGACAATTGAAGAGTAAATTGAGTAATGTCAGGGCTATACAAACTCAAGCAAAAGAGCAGATGAAAATCTTACTGATCACATTTGTATTTGTTGTCACCATCCAACACTTCAGGCTGGAAAAACCGACACAGAGCATCCCCCACTGTATTCATCCGCACAATGTCAAGGCTGAGATCCATAATCTCATCTAGCTTATTGGACTCGGTGTTGCATGAGAGGCACCGGACTTGACTCTGTAAAACCCCTCCAAACATCTCCTTAACCACAGTGTGTGGCTCCTCCTTTTCTCCTCCTCCTCTGCCTCCTCCTCTTGTTGGATCAATCTGCTTAATTGCAAGCTTGCTCCCTCGGAGCAACTTATGTAGCTGTACACAAACACTATTACAGGCCTCGATTGCATATCGCAGGAGCTCATGTGCATCTTCTTGGCGTCCATTTCGGAAATGTTTGGCAAAGTACTGTAGCCGGTTGTGTATCCTTACAGGCGCATCCACATCAAGTTCAGTTGTCAAAGATTGCTGAATCCGTTTCTCCAAGTAGCAGAATGGACAATTACTGTTATTCTTCTCATTCAGCACATTGCCTGCACATATACATCAAAATCCCACAAAAGCAATGACTCCCAGGGTCTCTAGCATCAGGAATACTGCATCCTCCTGACTACTTGCTGCATAGGGCTACAGCTTCCTGCGAAAACCTCAAGCACCGAAAAAACAGCAACAACAAACAGGCTGCATTGTGATCCATCCTTACAGAGTGAGGAGTGGAGATTGAGAACGCAGTAATTTGCGAGTGGAGGTGTGTAAGTCAAGCACTGCAATACACTGTTGAGGTAACATGTGTTCCCCAGGTTTCTCAGCCCAAGAGGCCCCGCCTTCCGTCGTCCGGTTGTCGTGGCCTGCCACGTGATTTGCAGATTAGGCAAGAGGGAAAGAATCGCCATGTGTGTTGCGGTGGCGGCGACGTCGGCAGCGCACTTCTCCTAGCAGGCCACCCCACATGATGATGGTGCAGCAGCACAAACAGCGGCGCCGGCAGTGGCGGCTCCTCTAACGGCACCCGCTTCTCCATACACCAAAGATATTACAAGCAAGCTTCGCAATGGTCGTTGAAATTGCTGCTGCATCGTCTGACCTATGAAAGCAATCCCGCAAAATTTACACACTTATTTACTTTCTTTCTTTTCTCTTCTTCTCTTTTTCTCCCTCCTCCTCCACCACCACCACCACCATCTCCCCTCCGCCCTCTTGGTCGCACGAAATGATGCAGCAGCAGCAGCAGCAACAGCAAATCAAGTCCAAATCCGATACCATAAAGATCACTAGAAAGAGGAGAAATCAATGAAACAGCACCAGCAAGGGTGAATAAAAACGAGGCAACAACGACACGCGGTTGCAAAGGAAGAACAACAATCCAAAGCCCCTTGACGGAGCTGAAAAAGAGAAGAAAAATCAGGACTAGGGTTTGGACTCTGGAGCTCCAAAAAGAAGAGACGAGAAAGAGCGCGGCCCTCGAGGCATTGATATTGTGTGTAGGGAGCACGAGGTGGTAGGTAGGTAGGTAGGTAGGTAGGTACCTACTACCTACTCTCAACCGGTAGCTGTCGCACGAAAGGTAGGTAGCTAGACAGACATGCAGGCGGCTCTGATACTGACCCAACCCGAAGAACTGCAGGGCTACGGGTGGGGAAGAAGCTAACCCTAAGGTGCCAGCCCCATTTGCCTTTGTTCTTTAGGGCAAGTGTTGGGGTAGAATTTTGCTCAGTTTTGAGCAGTACCCATTGGGGGGGGGGGGGGCTTTACACCTTAAACCCATTATTGAACCCTAAAGGCCCCTTGATAGTGGAATTTTTACTTATTGTTTTATTATCAATTTAAGGTTTTTGGTGAGTTTTTTTTAGTGAATTTTTTTAAGGATTTTAATTTTTTCCAATTTCAGGTATTATGGTTGTAAACTCTTTATTGCCCCTCCTCAAGTACAATAAGCTTACACTTGAGGGTAGTCTTAGAGCAGTTCCAACTTCCATGCATACTTTGAAATTTGAGCCTTGAACAATGCTTGTCACATCCAGGATAGCATACTTTTTCTGGGTTCCAAGCCTCACCCATAAACATGAATGAAAACAAGGACCATCAAAAGTGGGAGACTTCTAAAACCACCTGAACCAATCAAGAGCAATTGTTAAATTGTGCAATGCCTTTTTGTCAGGCACAGCATCCTGTGCAAAAAATGCTAGACCAGAACCATTTTACTTTCCCAAAACTCACATAAACTTCACTTTTCCTTCATCCAAAACATGTTGTGCAATGTGCTGGTGGGGATGCTCTTAGATGATTCTCTTTTCCTTCATCCAAAACATGTTGTGCAATGTGCTGGTGGGGATGCTCTTAGATGATTCTCCTGTGCTCAATATGTATGTGACCTTGCAAAAATATTTTTCACATCCATCCAAGTTTAGTTATTTTGACTTTTTGCGACCCCACCACCCATACAACTGAAACTGAGACACAGCAAATAGGTGGAGTACTACTAATAACAAACCACCTGGACCAATCACAATCCTATATATTAATTCATTACGTCCGTCTGTCAGTGTGTCTGTCTTTATCTTACTTTATCTTACTTTAAGTTACCTTGGGGGGAGAGGAATAAAGATGTGATAAAGTGAGTTAGGAGCGTTGGATCGGGAATCGGACGGGTGGAATGATGTTTTT
>Ga0116231_10011197_pt1 | contig 13946 bp, 11 predicted proteins | sample S1TSphgellanicum_2_FD_89695 | JGI IMG/M metagenome (GOLD analysis project Ga0116231, IMG submission 89695) | Host-associated microbial communities from peat moss isolated from Minnesota, USA - S1T2_Fd - Sphagnum magellanicum MG | ecosystem: Host-associated > Plants > Peat moss > Unclassified... | reverse complement strand
TTGTGCGGTTATGTTTGTCGGCTGGGCGTTGTGGGATAGTGGGGCGTGTGGAGAGACAGGGCGGCGGGTCGTGTGGGCCGGGGGCTCAGCAACTAAGCACAAAGAAGTATAGATCTGACTCAAACCTTTTTTAGCAAGTGATTAGGAAAACCTACATGAAATTTTTTTTTTACAAGCCCAAATTTTGGCAACAAGCTCAAGCTTAATGCCTCCTCTACAACATGAAATTCCAACTCATAAACTCCTCCACAATTTTGTTCTTGGATGTGTAAAGGAATACTTTTGAATAGCTCACACCTTAGCACCATTTTTTCCTACACCCACACCCTCTAAAACTACTTCAACTTCCATTATTCTATATCTTGAATCAAATGTTTTCTTCCCACTTTTCTTAAAAGACTATGAACCAAACTAAGACTTTAAACTTTTGTCTGATTGTTTCAAGTTGACATTCTAATGCATGTCACATTTATCTGCAAATGGTCATTCTTGGATAATGTTTAAACACCTTCAAAATTATTTTCAACTATGAGATTCCATGAATGGAGTCCCACAATTGTTTAAATTTTGTTTTCATATCCCACAAGGTATTCAGCATCAAATTGCACATGTCCTTAGGGCACCTCGCCTCTTAACTTTAACCAAACCCTCAAGTGGAATTTGTCATATTACTATAGCAAAAACATTATATTGACTCACAAGCCGCGTTTTATGCTTCCAATTTTGTGATGCCTTTACAACACATTTTTCCCTTCACCAATTCAAAATAGCAACCAAGGGTGGATATGAAATATTAATATGTGGCATAAAATGCACCTTGGCCCTTCACCTCAATTAGGTTATTCTCCAACTAGACATGGCGAATGCTTTCAAATATTTTATGTAAAAAAAGGTTTTATTTCAAGAACTTTATGCAACAAATGAAGATATTATACAACTCATCCCCTTTGTTTGTGCATTTTGTGCAACTGAATCTCCCCATGTTTTATAATCACCAGAATCGTGATGGTGATGTTACAATCATCTCATTTGCCATGGGAACTCATGAAGGTGATCCCTTGAAAAGGCCAATATTCGCTTTAATTCATTTTAAGGCATTATGTTTTACAACTAACCATTTGTCCTTTTGTCTACTTCCATACATTATAAATGTCGCAACCTTAGCTTTGGGCTTGCAACCAAGGCAAAGGGGTTACAAGGTTGCAGGCCAAGAAGAAGCCCGAGAGTCAAGGCAAAGAGGTCGCAAAGGTGCAGGCCAAGAAAAAGCCCGGGAGTCACATCACATACTCCCGGGAGTGTAAGAAAGTGTGAGGGAGTATGAGGGAGTGAACCGTCACACTCCCAAGGCAACTCCCACTTTGGGAAATGGAGTTCTAGTGGACTTCCAAAATTTCAGAGAGCAATTTGAGGGGTCAAAACTCAATGGCTTGTGGCGTTCTTTATATCATTGAAAAGCTCTTGGAAAGTAGATGCTGAAAATGGGTTCGCATTGCTCATTTGGAAATCTAAAACACAAGTTATGGCCAAAAGAAGGGTCGGAGTCAAACTGTTAGTTTGACTTCCAATTAGAAAAAGTCGGGAATCAACCCTATTTACTTGGTTGCAGAGGGCATGCGACATGCCACTGAAAAGCTCTCGATGAGAGCTACAATTTTTCTTTAGACCGCATCTCAATCCGAGGTCTGCTCGCAAAGTTATGGGGCTCCAAAGTCGCGGGAGTCCCAACCGGTGCAATTTCGAGACTCCCATTCAGGAGTCCTGGGAAAAAAAAACCATTTCGATGTAATTTCCATGGCCAGCCACAAAGTATACTATAAAGGGGGAAGGTGGTGGCTTCCCCCAAGTTCGAGCCGTGGTGAGTCTAATGTGTCCGTGTTGCCCGTGGCTCATTCTAGCACCAAAGGTGCTCCAACTATGCACTAACCACTTTGTGTGGGTTGTGTGCAGGCCCGTGTGAGTGAGTGAAGCTTGTCAACTCTTCCTAGTCCCATCCTGGAGCTCCAACATGCCCCTCTACCCCTCAAAGTGTTGTGAGCTAGGGAGCGTGCCCCGATTCCTCCCTCTTCTGTTGTCTTCTACTTGGACTCACATTTGAGTCCTCCAGGAGTTGGGAGTGCGTCAATAAACGACATTCACATCATAGGCCCCCCTTCCATTGTATCATCTACATATGAACACTTTCAAGTTCAACTTTGTATTTCTATCTAACCTCAAAAATGTGTGGCATGGTCCCCTTACGGCCTACCATTTAATTTTGACAACCCATCTTAATTTGACACCTTATCAAAAGGAATTAAAATATTGGGGGTTCCATTGGACACCTCATCATTCACATCATCTTTCATCAAAGATGCATTATTAAAAGATGTTTGGCATGTTGACCTTCTCCTTAAATTGGGCGATGTCAAGGTAACCTTTGGAATTTTAACTCATTGATTCGTGCAACGGCCATCATATATATTATGTTGCACACCTCCCTTTTCCACCTTCATAGACTCCCTTGTTTCCTTTGATTCCTCCCTCCTTCAAATGTTTGGATGCATCTTGGGTCCATGGTTTCTTGATAGCCCTAAAAGACCTATAGTTCATAAACATGTCTCTCTTCTAATAACTCTCGATGGCATTGAATTCATACCAATGGCCATTATCACCCCAACAATCTATCTAAGGAATTGGGCCCTTGTAACTTCAATCATAGTTGTTAGATTTATGGTTGACCAAAAACCTTTCTTTCTTGAAACTTTAATGCAAGTTGACAACAACAACTTCCTTTTCCATCAACATCTCAAAGCAGCATGTGATCTTCTACTACTTTTAACAAATGTGTATTTTTTTCCTTTTGAACAACTTATCTAGCAACAAATTGTTCAACTTCAAGATCCCATCTCAAAGCATCTACACCATCATACCTTCTCCAACATGTTCTTTGACGGGATACTTAAAACCAATTGTGCCCAAAATTTCATCATGTTCTAACCCTAGGGCAAGCTTGTGATTTATACCTCGACCAATCTTCCTAGCCTTTTAATTATCTTCCCCAATGCTCTCTACAATGCTATAGACATAGCTAAAACTAAGTCACAACCTTCAATTACAAGCCTCCCCCATTGTGTGTGCACACATCCCATTGACCCTATGTATCCACCTTTTATGTTACACCCATGGCAATGAACACACAAGGACCCATGATGTAATTCGTGACACATTTGTTGTCATTGCGCAAAATGTTGGCTTCCACATGGGACAATAACAACTACGTGTGCTTCCATCAACCATGTTCAATTCCTCCTATCAATGAGTCAACATTATGTTCACCAAAGATGGAATTTGCAACCTAGCTAACGTTGTTATAGCCAACCTAACACATGTGAATTTACTTCCCAATCTTGCATAATTCAAAAATTTGTTACCTTCGACATAGCTCAAACCAAAGAAAGGAACTATCATAATTGACACCCCACTAATTAATTACTCCCGCTAATAATTGAAGTATTTAAATGTCTACACAAACAAGTTAATGTGTTTTTACATGATTATGTTAATGTCATTTAAAGTTTCAAAGGGCCAAAAGACCCTCCCCTTTCTATCTTGGTTATTTTTATTCGACAAAAAATTACAATCATGTTGCAAATGATGCAAACATCCTCCATCTTAAGTCAAGCAATAATAGTAACCTTAATTATTTCTCGACTTCCACCCCTCTATGAGTCACCCCCCATCACCACAATTGATCGATTACAAGCAGTCGATTGTTGAGATGGAAAGTTTTTAACATCTAGTTTGTGTTTAATTGATGTCCTTTAAATTCTCCCTTGTTTTTACTACCTTTATACAATTTCCAAATCAATGATGTGTCTATAAATAAAATTTTGTAAGGTTTTGATAATCCTTACCTAACTCTTCAACAAAGGAGCTTATATATGAAGGAAACAATGAAGAGTTTGTTAAAGTAATTCACAAATTGAATTGCACTTTATTTGCCCTCACCATAAAAATTGTCGTGGCCATGACCCTACCTTTGAAAAGCATGTTGGGACTTATGTTGTATATTTGGAAGGCATTTTACCTTGCATGTTTGTTATAATGTTGAGTAAGTCTTCAATTTTTAAAGAACCTCCAATCTAGTTTTGACATTAAAAATTTTATGTGGAGTTTCTTCAAGTAAGGGTTTGAACCAAGTTCTTCCAAAATTTGAACCCTTTGGTTTGAATTCTCTCACATTTTTTCAAATTAAAAAACCTTTAGACCAATTTTTGACTCAAGTTTGATTCCATGTACACATTGCACATTCTTTTATGTTAAAGATTATATGGGCACAAAGTTTTATAAAAAATTTAAATAGTGGTCTATGTAAGTATAAAGTTGAACAACTAATTAAAATTAATATTTATCTATAAAATTTAATATACTTATTAATTTATTTAAAATTTTAACTTTTTTACATATATATCTTGACCTTGATTTTTAATTATTCTTTTTCATGGTTATAGCTCTCATTTTGGATCCTAGAAAAACATTTTATCCATGGTCTAATTTTTTTGTTGGTTCCAACAAGATGATGTCAACTAAAGTCCGAATCACAAGAACTTGACCTTGAACCCCCGGTTTTTACCCTTCAAACCGGATACCCTCACAACACTAGTTTTTTCTTCTTAGGAGTGGGCATTTCAATTTTTGAAATACTCCCCATTTTTGCCTTTTTCTAATGAAACCCAAAAAATGTCACAAGAAACAAATATGACATTTTATTTCATGTACCATAAAACCCATGGCCTTTGGCTTTACCTATCACCACAAATAATCTCGCAACCCACTCTTGGGGCCACTTTAAACAAGGTTCCAAGAAGCAAGGTTCAATGATATCAAACATTCCTATTAGCCATGAGCTTTAATTGGTCCTAAGCCCTTTAAATGAGGGTCAAAAACCAAGACAAATCAAAGTGTGATTTAACCTACATGACATCGTTTGGAGGGAAGACCAATTGGTCCGGACAAAAAAGAAGCTTAAAGGAAAGCTCATAGTTTGGAGAATCAAAATGTAAGTTAGGGTCCAAGGTTAATCATTTCTTTGTTTTTTTTACATTTGTTGCTCAAATTCTATGAGAATGGAAGACATGTTATGGATTGAACACATTATTAATAACATACCAACTCCCCAATTTTGACTAATTCTAAAGTTGACATGGCCAATTTTGTGGATCCTCACAAGGTGGTTGTTAAGAGTGCATGTTCAATCTTTCCAAGTGCATAAAAGGGAGGTGAATTAGAAGGTGGGGCAAAAAGTGGAAGGTTGAAGTGCCAATTTTCACAAATGGAAGGGGATTTGGTTATAAGACATCCTTAAATTAGTTCCCATTCTAAAGAAGAAAGCACCAAGGAAGAAGGCTATGATGGTGAAACATGAAGATGAAGAAGTTGGAAAATCTAGAAAAAAATAGAAAATTGAAAAAACCATGAAAGCAAAAAAGAAGATTAAAGAAAAGACCACATGTTAATCCTTTCATATGTCAATCACACATTTTTTATATTGGACCCTCAAATTAGACCCCAAGCCTTTAAACACACTCATTGTACCTTCGGAAAAAATGTTTTTTTAATTTAAAAAAACAGTTCAATTCAAGGTCCAATTTGCTTCAAATTGGTCTTGGGCTTTTGGTCTTTGGACCTTTGTCTAAAGTGGCTCTTAAACATAAAGGCCTATGCTCTCTTGGTCACTAGGTGCAATGATGTTTTCAAAGTCCTCAATGACAATGGCTACAACCCATTAACTCCTAAAACACATATGACTTGCATGGGCACCAATGTTGGTTAATTTTTCCTTTTTGAAATAACTTCTTTGGTTTTGGCTTTGACACTTTGAAAAGGTTGGTTGGATTTCAAGGTGCAAGTTTGAGCTTCAACTTTCAAATTTTCAAACCTGTGGTTTCGGTTTTGATAATTTTTTTCAAATTCAAAAATCTTTGGGTCCCATTCAAAAAACAAGGTTTAGTTCCAAGGCCAAAAATTCAATAGTTACAAAGTTTTACAACAATTAAAAATCAATTACCTAGTTTAAAAGTTTAGCATACTTGTTGATATTTTAAAGACTTCAAATGTGTCTATCTTAAAAGCCGAAACCTCCTTTCAAGAGCTTATTTTCAAAGTTATGATTTTGGGTCCAATTCTTGCAAAAGTCTAGTTTGACTATCCGATGATCATCATCCAATGGTCACTTCAAGTTTAAGGTTTTTTCAATCTCAATTTGTTTCAACCATAATTAACCATGTTGAATATACTTTAGTAGTTAAGTTCACTAGTAAATCCAAGTGTACTATATGGCAATCAATTAGCATGTTAAATGAACAACAATAAATAGGTTGAACAATTCATTTATGGTAGTAACGCGTGTGTGTCTATTTGGTTTCTTCAGCTATTCATACATGTTTATTTGGTTTTTTCAAAATGTAAAATCAAGTTCACATTATTTATTTTTAGCATTCTAAGCTACACATATTTCTTAGCTAATGGAAAACTTAATTAGTTTTTTATAATAAATATTTCTCAGCATTCAATGAATTATTGTTGGTCTATAACTTCTAAATCTTTTTATTGTTAAATGCACTTGTGTACATGCATGTTTGTTGAGATCAATTTGAAATCTATGTTGATTTCACCATTGATCTAATAGTTTTGCGTACATCATTACATATGTAATAGAAAAAATTAAGTTCAAATAATAAACTTGGGTTATTCATGGGTTACTCTAATGAAAGTAAAGCCTACAATGTAAATCTAGGATGATGTGTAATGAAGAATCATGATGAATGGAGATGTAATTTTTCACAAATAGAACCATGTAGCTTATTAATTTTCACCTAATATCATTAATTTAATTGACATATCAAAACCATCAATTGGTGAGGTTGATCAGACAAAGGTTACACTAAATGATGGAAATTCCAATTGAGTCTCATGAGGAGCTTCAACATGCATCTTGATTTTAATTCATAGTAAATCTTGGCATTGAACCTACTATTATAAGGTGGCATACTTGTAAATTGTATCATTCCATGAACACATCAAACCCCAAATAGATTTGGTGATTGGGTTTACACACTTACAAATGCATGCAATGTTTCTAGCATCAACATAATTTTGGAACCAACCTCTTATTCCAAAACTCTCATTTCTCCACAAGAACAAGATTGGAAAATAGTTCTAGAAGATGAGTTTAAATCCTTGTTGCATAATGAAACATGGAAACTTGTAGATTTGTTGAGATGTGGCTTTCCAATTTTTAGTGATAAGTGGGTTTACAATTTGAAATTAAAGTCTAATGGTAAGGTGAATTGCTACAAGGCTAGAATTGTTGCTCATGGGTTGACATAAACCTATGGTTTGTATTATGTAAAAATTTATGCTCCAATGGCAAGATTTGATTCAATTGAACTACTTTATCAATTATTGTTGTTAAGGACATGCACATGGTACAATTTGACACTAAAACATTGTTTCTTTATGGTGATATCTCTAAGGAGTTATACATGCAACAAGCAAAAGGATTTGAAAATTCCTAATTTCCACATCAAATTTATAAGCTTCATAAATCCATTTATGGATTAAAGCAAGCTTGTTTGAATTAGAACCATAAATTTAATGATTTCTTGGAGCATCATAAAATTGTTTCTACTATCACTAATCCTTGTGTTTACATTAACAAATCTTCACCTTAACTTATTTTTATCATCTTTTCACATGATGAACTTGGATGCAATATTTACACATGGTGTATTACCCACACCATCAACCGATTTGCAAATACTTTTGATATTCACACCAACATTCGAAACTATTACATGGGTTTTTGAATCACACGTGATAATGTTCGTCATCTTCTATACGTTGATCAACATATTTACATGGAGTGCATCATCAAGAAGTTAGGCCTTTCAAATGTAAATTTTGTGTTTATTCCAATGAATGCATTAAACACTCACCATAACCTAGATGTTGATGTAGACAATGGTAACACCACATTTCCCTATTGAGAAATACTTGACAACCTATCATTTGCTAGCATTGGCACAACCTAACATCACATATGTTATTAATGCTACAAAATATTTTATTTAACCCACTAGAGCTAATTGTGTTGTTCTTAAACAAATCTTGAAATATTTGAAGGGTATTTCTCATCTTGTCATTTGTTATGGAGGATATTTTAATGACTCATTCTGACTCCCTAAATTGTGATGTTGAGTATGACACTAACCTTGATGACATGAAGTCTAGGAGTGGTTATATGTTACATTTTAATAATGGTCTTATGACTTGGGAAAGTCATTAACAAACTTGCATTGTTAACTCTAGTACTAAAGTTGAATATATTGTTAGTTTTGTAGCAACCAAATAAGTCATTTGGATGCAACATCTCTTTTGGTCATGTGCAAGCTCATCCCATCCCCCTATTAATTAATAACCAAAATTGCATCCATTTGGCTTACAATGAATTCCCTCAATGCATCAAACATGTTGACATTCAATTTCAAATTATTCGCAAAAAAAAAACATGCATGTGAAATTAACATGTTGTATGTGCCTTCAAATTGACAATTTGTTGACATTTTTACTAAAGACTTACGTGTTACCAAGTTTCAAAATTTGAATAGTTTTCATGTGAACTTCTATTATTTCACCAAGATCATAACTTATTAGAAAAAATGAAACTTTAATAAAGTAGTATTCATTATCAACTTGAATGTGAATGTTGAATATATTTTAGCATTTTAGTTCACCAATAAATCCGAATTTGTTATATGGCATGGTTGTTAACATGTAAAACTAACAACAACAAATAGGTTGAATGATTGATTTTTATATTTTAGTAGTTATGCATATATGTTTATTTGGCTTCTTCTAGTCATGCAAACATGTTTTTTTTTATTCTTTCATATTGTAAAATCAAGTTCACATCATTTAGTCTTTGCTTTTCTACACAATTATATGAATTAATGGGCAATTTAACTCTTTGTTATAAGGACTACTCCACATTCAATGAATTATTGCTAGACTACAACTTCTAAATCACTTCATTGTTACATGCACTTATTTACATGCATGTTTATTAAGATCAATTTGAAGTAATCTCTATTGTTTTTAGCATTGATCTAATAGGCCATATTGATTAGGAATATAAATTAAATACAATAGGATGAATGTCAAATTGTAGTGTTCAAAGTTTAAGTTGAAAACATTTGAATGTATAGGGTATTGTAGTTAATTAAAACTAGTCTTGTTGTGAAACAAGTGTTTTAAGGTTGCTTGCATGCAATAATTTTTTTCATGACAAAATTTTGTAGAATGCACTTCAATTTGTTTATAAAATATATTTTGTCACAATTTGCTTACTTTAAAAATCAAAAAAATTGTAAAAAGTTTACTTTGGAATTTTTAAAATATTTCAATGTACTTTTCAATTTTAAGACAATTTTCTTACTAGTTTTGGATAGTTTGGGCAATTTTTACAAACATGTCATCAACTAATGCTAAATCTTTTTTTGATGATTGGAAATGATTCTACATTATTTTTTTGAAAAAACAAAAAAATGTTACTTGCATGATTGGGAAGAACACCTTTTGTTTTTTTGTAATGTTCTCACATTTGAACATTTCAATAAAACATTGACATATTTTTAGTTTTCATAAACCTATAGCTTAAAACTTCTTTTGCTTTCTTCACCACATGCGTGATCTTTGATTCAACTTGTCACATGATTACTTCTATTTTCACAATCATGTTCCAAAAAAATGTTCCTAAAGATGGATTGTTGAAATATTCAAAATGACAATATTAACACAATATGTATGCCATAAGGTCATTATCTAGAATATTAAAACATGATATTATGTAGTATCTATGTTAGTTTGATAATAAGGTGCATAATAATTTATTTATTTTGTCATTTATGGTTAACAATAAAAATAACAATACTTTACAATTTAACATTGTATGAAATAGTGTGAAAGCCAATGTGCTCAAGAATTCCTTTCATATTTTTGACATGATAGGCATATATATTTCAAAAATGTATTAATTCCAAAAGTAATTAAGTAGCACTTCACTAGGCTAAGTACTATTTCATAATTAAAAGTTTAAAATTGTAAATATTTCAAACTTTAAACTTTTGTGGTGTATAAAATGTATACCATTCCATATTGTTTGATATTATGTGCAAGATATATCCTTATTATATTGAATTGAAAATTGCACACATAATTTCATATTAGATCAAACATCAAAAGTTAGTCACCATTAATAAGCATATTGATTTCAACATAATTGTCATAGGTATTGCACAGTGAAACCACAAAGCTTTGAATGTTAAAACATTTTCATGTGATTGTTAAACATTTTTTTAAAAATTAAGTTGAAGTGGTCACAAAGGTGAAGAATATATATGGGGTTGGAAAGCATCGTAAATTGAGTTGAGATGATGATGCATGATCATGTTGCACATGCATTAATGCACAACAAGGACCGAGGACAAAGTTGTTCTAGGAATGAAGGCCTAGTGTGAAGCAAGAATTGAACATGAAATTTAAATCCCCATAACTACCCTATTCAAGGTCCTTATTCAGTGTAAAAATCTATTAGATTTTTAATGATAAGGATTTTGTTTGAAAAGGAGAGAAGGCATGTAAGGTGCCTCTTCTATTGATGTAAATAAATATATAAATGTTTTAAAATGCCCTCCACACACATTAAAGTAATTGTATTGGTTCTTTAGAAGTTTGGGGAGTTTAGAAAGTTGGGATTTATTCCATTGTACTTAAAGGTTTCATTGGCAAAGGACACAACAAGTTGGTTCTCATTTATTTGCCAATGGGTTTGAACCAATATTGGGTGGGTATCCACCCCGGATATCAGCCTGAATATTAAAAATGACATCTGATGAATATCATTCAAAGTGATATCCGATCTAATATCCAAGTGTTGGATATCACCCATTGTGATATCTAACACCTTGTTATCTAGAAACTATGCTGATATAAAAATGTTGAAATTTAATTTAAATATTAGAACCCAAGGCCGGATACTAAAGTTAGTAGTACATTTCTATGTTTTTTTTTCATTTCCTAATGTAACAAAGGTGGCGAGAATCCTTAGACAATTTAAACTATTTTGGGGATACATTTTCAAAGGTCTTGTAATCAACAATAATTAATATTATGGCTATATATTTTTTTAAATTTAATTTATGATTATTTTTGGGAATTGGTTTTAGAAAAATATATTTGTGACAAAATATTCCCTTTTTAAAAAGGATGTTGCCTTTTGGAGATTTTTCTTGCAAAAAAAAACTAGCACCCAACATGATTGGTAGGTGAATTTTTGAAATCCGGATCTATTGATATCTAACTAAAACAACATATATCCGGAAACAATAATATTCAAATTAGATCGAAAAAATTGAAATTTTAATATTCGATCAAGATATTTAAATTTTAAAAAAAAATTGTAATATCCTTATCCAATAGATTAAAGAAAGGCATATATATCTTTATCCGGTGGATATCCCAAAAAACTAATATCTACCCAACACTTTGAACCCAAGACTTTTGGGATACCAAATGGGATCATACCATTGAACCATCACCCTTGGAGGCATAATTAAAAACTTTTGTCATCAATCATCTTAATGAATAAGGGTCAAACCTTGAGCTACCTAGTGGCCCTCTAGATCAATTTATGTTGTATTGATTTCATATAGCATTGGGAATCATGTTTGTTCATTAGAGGTAGTTTTTATTTGAGTGAAAGCATAGTAAGGGTGAGCCACTTGTCACCCAAAAAAAGATACATAATGAATATCATAGTACATAATAAGCTAAAATTGTGATGACATCCTTTGGCTATCATAAACACAAGCAAAAAACTCTAGAATTTGCATGACAAAATTTTGGAATTCAAAGTTCACTTTGAATCAAAATTAATCTTGGTCCAATGGTTAGATGAAGAGGACTTGATAAAATTAATGTACATAAAGTATATAACTTATGGTGTTTTTAATGACCATAGGGCCCCATTTATGTAATTCATGAAACATTACCAAACAAAAGAAAACCAAAAAAATAATGCCATCCCCATCTATAAAATCTCCTTTTTCATATCGTAGTGGGTTTTTCCTAAAAATGGATATTATTATGCATTTATTGCTCAAAAATGCAAAAAAATCCACATTTTTTGAAAGAAATTTCATCCAAAGATTTTAAATTTTGAAATAATTCTAGACTTAATTGACATATATCAATATCATACACCATTAAATATTTGACCCAAGAAGTCACTCACAACCCAAGTTTTGATGTATATATGCAATTTTTCCAAACTTTGTGACGAGTAAATTCTTTTGTCACAAATATATTCCATACATTCAAAATTTTCATTGTTTGTTTGATTTTTAAAAATAATTGATTAGATTAAGTTTTAAATTAATCAAATATACTTAAAACAAAGAAAAAGTAATCCAAGATGTGATGTCCATACATTATGAAAAAATAATAATTATAAAAATACTATACTTATAACTACAATTTTTCAAGGGCTTAGTGTGTTTTCACCCATTTTGAAGGTGCAACTTGAACATTTGAACTAGTCATTTTTTCTTTTTATTTAACAAAACTTTGGACATTTTGTTCAATACGTCATTGATCATTAACAATGTTCCTCATTTTAGTTGTTGAAATTTGCTCTTATTTTGCTAGTAACCTTATATTGTTGAATGATTTACCTTCTAAGCTAGTTTTTTATTCTTTGGTCTTGTGTTTATGTGGTAGTTGTTTGAAATTTGAATAAGAATTTCTATTTCATGTGATTGTGAAATATGGAGTTGAATACATATATGATCATGAATATATATATATAAACTTATAGTATGTATCCATCTACTAGTGGACCTTACTTTTGGTCCCAAACCTATCACTATGACCCAATGTACAAGCAATCGTACAATGGCCACTTATATGATGTGATCACAAATCCTAAGTATTTGAAGCACATTGTGTCCATGTAATGAAAGAAGATCTCACAATGGACCAAATATTGTATAATGTAATTTCATTGACTTGTGTAAAGATAAAATATTAAATTTTTTTGCAAAAATACAAGACTTACATTAATATTTCTCTAATGTAATAAAAAAACACCTTACAAAACATTTTTTTCCATTGTTTGTGACATTGTTTCAAAAAGTGGTGGGCATGGTGTTTCCTTTTTAAAAAATTCCCTCATAATAGTTTTTCATTTTTTCCTTGATACTTGTGCAATCCTTTATTATAATAAAGCCCACAACCTCAAGTTTTACCCTATATATTAAGTTTGATAACTCTTGTTATTGAACTATTTTCACACAATCAAGGAAAATATTTTGTCTTTCACACATGCACAATAAAAAAGGAATAACACCATGTTGGGGCAATGTAGTAACTACCATTGTGCACATATAATTAGGTGGTTTTGTTTGGGTGGAAGAATAATTTATGTTCCACATAAATAAAGGGCATTGCCAATTGAATCAAGGATGAATAATTTAAACTAAATTAGTCATTTGAAATATAAAAAATCCATGATATATTTGAGAGATATCCATAAAGTGTCCCAAAGAGGGACAAAAACCTTTTCTTTTACCCAAACATTGTGTGCAATGCAAGGCAAACATGGTTGTACAAAGGAAAAAAATATAGTGTGAAACTCAAAAATGCATCGATATCTTACCTTGTGTTTCTATGATTTCATATGTGACCTCCCTCCCACCAATTCAATAATTTAAAAAAAACAATAAGCCCACCCCCCCCCCCCCCCCCCCCCCCCCCCCCCCCCCCCCCCCCCCCCCCCCCCCCCCCACCCCACCCCCAATCACTTTAACATTATTTAAATAAAATTAAAAACTAAAAAATACAAAATATAA
>Ga0116231_10011196_pt1 | contig 13948 bp, 8 predicted proteins | sample S1TSphgellanicum_2_FD_89695 | JGI IMG/M metagenome (GOLD analysis project Ga0116231, IMG submission 89695) | Host-associated microbial communities from peat moss isolated from Minnesota, USA - S1T2_Fd - Sphagnum magellanicum MG | ecosystem: Host-associated > Plants > Peat moss > Unclassified... | reverse complement strand
TTAAAAATTATTTTTTTTAATTTTTTTTTTTAGCCCAATTTTTAAACCTGGTTTTTTTTTTTTTTTTGGTTGGGTGGGGGAAATTTCGTCACTTGACGACAAAAAACATGGGACTGTGACTTGTACAAAGGATTTCTTTGGGAAAAAAGGGCTCAAATTCGTCATATGTCCACGTTATCAAAAGGTGGACTAGGTTTTTGTATGTTGCCAATATATAGGTGGGTTTGGAAAAATTTCAACTTTAATTTTCTGACCTCTGGCCAAGTATATAAACAAAATATGAAGCCAGAAACATTTACAGACCCTTACATTTCCTGGCTACCTACTGAAACCCGATGTAAAATCTTAACAGAAACCAGGAAACCCAGCACTGTAATTTGTCGCCAGTTTAGAAAATAAATTCGCCAGATTGCGAAACTTTTAGCCGCAAACAAAATGCTGTTTCAACAACGCTCTTTTCTTTTCTTTTTGGTTTTTGGGACAGTTATAGTGTAAAGGACCCTGAATAAACTGGGGTTACTGGGCCCCAGTTTCGCCGAAACTGAACTGGGGACGAAGTGAGAAGTCAGGATGAAAACAGTAAACACGGAAAGGAAACAAGGGATCAAATTCGTTTTCTCACGTAGCGTGGTGCTCAGAGGAGTTTCACCCTCAGTTTTGGAGTTCCCTTTCCTGCGCTTTGACTGCTGCTCCTATTCTTCATTAAAGACGGTCCTGCAAATCTTCTGGATTGATACCCAGTTTCATGAAACTGTACTCAGTCTAGCTCAATTGACGCATATACTGAAATTGGGGATGAAACAGGGTTTGGAGGCTCAAACTAGGGCCCAAAGATAGGCTAACTTTACGAATAACTCTATACTTGCAAGACTTTTCCTTTGATTTGGAGGTTGAACTTACTTACTTTTTCTTTTCTTTTCTTTTGTTGGTTTTTGGACAGGGAAATTAATTGCAAGATGTTTTTTTTGTTTGTACATTGAAACTATTTTTTCTTGGGTTGGAGCAAATTGTTTTTGGGGGATGACCTTTAACAACATGGTGACCAAATTTTATTTTTGATGCCAAGTGTAAAAAGATCCTGGAGTGGTTTTACATAGCGAGTTCCTAAGAAAATTCTACTTTGCTGGCTGACCTCTTTCAAATGATCATCGACGGTCCACCTACTTGACAAAATTGAAAAAAAAAATCCCCTCCCATTTGGAGATTCACAAAAATCCCTCCTGCATCCACGGTACGAAAGGGGGTTGAACAATAAGGGAAATGGGGCCCCTCTCTCATGGCGATGAATTTACAACATTGATGATGGCATGCTTTCTTTCAGTGCCAAATTTCACATTTCTTGGAAGGTGGGTATGGAAAATACTCTAGAGCAATATCCACTTTCTCTACTCCGCGTATTAGGTTACTTTTAGCACAGGTATACTAGACCAGACGTGGCCCAGTTTTTTCAACGCGTGGGATGCGCTTTATGTAACGTAATTCCGCCACCAGCGCCAGAGAGGGAAATTATGCTTTGACTGAGATGTTGCATTTCTTGATTGGGAATTCAAAATGGGATTATTATTACTTGGGCTTTTTCTCCTGTTATACCCCGTGGATACCCGTCTTGTATCACATGAAGTATCCACTGGGTATTGCAAGAAAACCAAAAAGTAAAAGGAAAAAAAAATTGACAAAAATCTGTAACTTTTACACCTGTGCAATGAATGCCCTTGGGCCAGGGCCTTACCCTACACTTTATGTGCACATTTCTTTCTCATTTCACCTGTGACAAAGAAATTTTTTTCAGGTTTATTTATGCAGGAGAAGGGTCTAAATTATAGACCTTTCTCCTACACATAGGGGTCTCCAAAGGGCCGTGCTACATAGCTAACCACGGTTTTGCCATGTGGGAATTTGCCAGCTCCTCAAAAGAAATGTAATGCTAACATTTCACTTTCTTTTTGACCTGAGAAGATAGCTAGCAAGAGTCCATTTTGCTGAATGGCAACTTTCAATTTCCAACACATAAGATTCTACCTACAACTGTAGGATGATGCCCCAGGCCACAGGCACAACACAGTGTAAAAAATGTCGATGCATCATTACTTTTTTTATTGTGATACCTGATGGGTACCAAAGGGTACCCACTGGGTATTACAGTAAAAAAATTTAAACAATAACATGAAAAGAAAAATGCTAGCCTCTACAGCCATTTCAAAATATGAAAAGTCACTTTTCAGAATGCTCACTCCACTCCCTATTGATGTTCGATTGTCGCATAAGGCATTGTCCATTTACACTACCACAAATCACTGAAAGGCTTTTTTTACATTGGCCCAAGATCTGTCCCGCTGTTAAGGAGTAGGTGTAAGAACCCTCCTCTTTTCAAGGAGGCATATTCAGGAATGTAAGGTGCCCTCCAAATACACCAAGAAATTTCTCCCAGCAAGACTTTCTTTTTATGTGTGAATAAAAACCATGATTGATTGATGGACCCTATTACCAAATGAGCAGAAAACTCTGCAGACATTGTTTCCTTGTCTGGATGATGTCACATATGACCATTGACCATCTTGGCAGGAACCACTCTGGTTTGATGCAACAAAAATAATAGGTACTCTATTAATGTGAGTTCCTACCAATTCTGGCCTTTGTGTGGATAATTTTTTTTAATTTTTTTTTTAAATTAAATTTTCTTATGGTCCTAGAAAATTTTCCAGGCAGAGCAACAAATACCTATTTGCTCACCTTGACCATGAAGGGTGGCAATTTGCAGGCTAGCCCCACTTTTCCAAAATGAAGGAATAGGTAGCACAACTTTTCCTATAGTCATTATGCCTTGTTGGATAGGCTATCCAATTGTAGAAATAGACAAAGATCTTAGAAAAGGGTGTTTGTTTTGCTCATAATTGAAACTTTTGAATGTAAACATTTCAATAGGAAGAAAGATCTTCTAGATGGCATTGTGGGATTGGGTATGAGACATGTCCACAAAAAAGCACCACATGTCCTTCCTTGTCAGTATGGGAAAGATGACCCATAGCTTAACTATTGAACCTTAGAGAGTCGTTGTTCTATGATATCCCCGCCAATCAATCTTCAAGGACTCCCAAGTTGCTGAATCTTGGCTTCCCATTGGCACACGTCACAGACTTCATCCATTGAATGAATGAAGTATAACCTCCTTCATTCCAACCCCCTCCCCCACCCCCCCCCTTCTTCTTCCAAGCATCCTTTCTTCTTTCCATGCCCTTCCAGCTTTGAATTTTTTTTTGGCTTCGGATCTGAACTTTGCTCCCTTGCCTCCACTTTACTTTCATTGTGAGGTGTTCTGTGCAAACCATCCCTTGTCACCTTGCATAGCAAACTATAATCAAAGTTGAGATTAGTGTTGTGGGGCTAGGCTATGCATATATGAACTATAGTAAGTAGTGGCCCTTTGTTAGTCACGCCTTCTCCTCCCATGTTCTTGAAACAATAAAACTTTGTTGCATTCAAATATTGGGCTCCAATATGAGGTGCTAAGGCTAAGAGTGAACACTTGTCTCTTTGGTTTTTCTTTGATGGTTAAAAGAAAAACATTATGCTTATATATATTCATTGAGACTCATATTTTTAACCCTTACCAAGCATGTAAATCTGGTTTTTAAATTGGAAGGATTTGTACTTGCTTGCAATTCTTTTAACCTGTCATTGGGTGCTATTCTTGTGGAATCAGATGTATACAATTTCACTTGAAAACAAAATATACTTTGAAAACAATATGTTTGAAACCAACAAGTACATGAGTGGAAGGTGTTCAATTATGAAGTTGACATTGGTGTAAAAGCATTAAAATGTTTACTTAGGGCAACTTTAGATGAGGGTCCAAGGTCCAGGACCAATGAACTCAAGCAATCTTATTGGTAGAAAGCTTTAAATTGGTCCCAAGGCCTTTAGATGAGGGTTCGAGTCCAAAAAGTGGCAAATTGAGGCCAGATGGCACCTGTTTTGGAGGGAAAATCAATTGGTTCGGACCAAAAAACAGTCTAAAAGGAGAGCTCCTTATTTGGAGAAGCAAGAATCAGGCTAGGGACCAAGGTACACTCTAACTCAAAAATTCAATTTGCTTCAAATCAGTCCAAATTGGTTCCTATGAAATTGGACCCTGGGCCCTCGTCTGAAGTGGGCCTTAAGTTGCTTTGGTTGCAACCTAACTCAAATATCCTTGTTTGTTAGTGAACATGAGTAAAGACTAATATCTTGCTCATGTCATGAATGCTTTTTATTTGGTTGAAAATTTCCTTTTGCATTAATTAGAACAATCCATAATTTGAAAAGTTAACCTGACCCCAGTTGGGGATTTTTTTCCCCCCAATGACATAATTCTTATAATGTGCATGAATGCATCATCATGGGTGAGATGATTCATGACATTTAAAAATAGTATCTAATGTGTGGAATAGATTATAGAAGCTAGTAGACTATAGAATGTGTTGTAAATCTATTCCATACTTGGTTCCAATAGTACAAATGCCCAACTAAAAGGTTGAAAATTTCAAATTGTCACTGGGGATATTCAATTGGTATTAATCACCAGGCTAATGTGATGATTTTAGTTATATTGCATTTGGCATTTGCTATTGTTGTTGAATATGGCATTGCATTCGAAGGGGGTATCCTTGTTGATAGAAAGCATGTTTAAATAACTCCAAATTAGAGACCCAACTGGGTGGGAGTTGGGGTCCCTGATGTTGTGGATTTGTTAAAGCTATGTTTATTCATGGGCATGTTGTTGTGTGTGGCAACTTTTCAATTCCTTTTAACGCTTTTGTGATTTGCTTGAGATTCATGGCACCTATGTGCATGAATTGTTAACTTCAATCATGTGTTAGTTGCATGTAAATCCTGGCCATGACAAGGATGTTTGATTGTACTCATGGTCTTTGTACTTCTTCTTATCCTAGTGATAATGTAAGTGGGGGCTTGCATGGACCCTACATCGCTCTAAGTTCCAAGCTTGATAATTGCTTTAAGAACATCATTTGAGTCACTATCAAGCTAAACAATATACAAATTGGGCAACTAGCAAGGTTTGACTATTTCACAAGTCTATTGAGAATGTATATGAAAGGACTCACATTGTTGGAGACATTTACTTGGAGTTCAAGAATGGAAGAACCCCTCTTAGACATATGTAGAAAGTATATATGTCCATCACTTGCTCTTTACATGATAGCTGATTGCAGACTCATATGGAAACTAGGGGTGGAAATGAATGTCAAGTTGTAGAGGCCTTTGGATGTGGTAGTTGGTAATGGTTTGGGTGTGGACCATTCTCATTCTCAATATGGGCCTTGGATACTAGTTATAGGGTGATATTTGACAACTCTTTCTTTGGGTACATGGTAAATATACTTACTTGTAGGAAAATCACCATGTTAGTTTGCAAACTAATATATGATTCATAAGAATGCACAGTCTCTTTTATTTCGAATGAACTTATGAGAACTACTCTATGAACAAATTGTGGCTTTGGGAACCCTTTCACATGCAGTCAAGCCAGCCCACAAATGTTTAGACACATTTTTTCAGAAATTTTGCTGTCACCCAGCTAGCAACACTACAAACTCTCTTAATGAAAAGGTTTCAGAAAAAAATTTGTCATGAACAATAGCTTGACGTGTCAGGGCAAAATAGGTACCCCTCCATGTAAAGCTCATAATGTGCATATCCAACAATGGATCTCATTCAAAATGGTCATCATGGGTTGAAAACTATTTGATAGAAAGGTGTTTGGATTTCAACAATAGGGACCATGCTCTTGGTGGCTGATTCCAACAGCCTTGCAACCACCAAGCTTGACTGGTTGAGCTTGCCTAGTGATCACTTGTCTGGTGTAATCAGCCGCCAAGGGTGTATGACATGCCCTTCCACTTAAGACGTGTTGTAAGCTGATAAGGGCCTCATATCGAGACCACCTTAGTGGGGCACTAAGGTGATATGAGAGTTAGGTCTAAATGGGCTCCGCGAGGTTCAACTTTTCTAGCAGTTGGAAAACGTATGGACCTCGGGGTCTAGATGGGCTAAGGTGGAAGTTGGGTTCCGCCAACCAAAGAAGATGACTGGGGTTGTCTTTGGGATTATGGTGCGAGGCACCATCCCTTTAAAACCCTCAACAGACAATTAAATGTTGTCCGGAGGCGCCCCAAAGGCAGCAAGCTTGCTAAAGCACTTGGGAAGATTAGGAGTTGTCCTTTTAAAGCTTCAAGGCTTAAACCTTGAAAGAGGGTTGGCCTTGGGACAACTCGGGTTGTCTCAACTTAAATTCTTTGAACCAATTTTGGGAGTTGGTCTCGAAAGGTCCTCAAGTCAACTTGGGGCTGATTCGACTTTCAGGCATGTGACCCAACTCTAGGAATCGAGCCTAGGTCGGCTCCAAGTTAGACTAATAGCTTCGATAGTAGGGTTTAGCAAGTCTAAATAGAAAGTCTGAGTCCGTCCTAAGCAGTTGAGACTTTGGGACTAACCAAGTGTGTCATGGGTTGCATAAGTAACTAGGAGCTAAAGGAATCGACACAAGAAAAGCTTGACGAAACACACAAAACACAAACCAAAAAACAAAAAAAGGTGTCACAATGTATCTTCAATATTTAGGCTACAATAGAATGTGATTTTTCACACATTATTAAACCATGTATCATGACACATGTGTGAATTAAACCTTGTGGCTTCATGCCTCACAATATAGAATATGTGATGTTTATTATGACACATATTACATTAGTATTACAATTGGACATTAAATTATGACACATATCATAGTAATGTCAAACTAATGTCTAATTGCAATATACATGTAATATTAGTGTGGCCTGTGCTGTTGGCCCAAGTGTTACCACGTCCTCAACTGATTTTTCCTTACAAAACCTAGTTGTTTGAAATTTATTTGAATTTTTAGCGACAGAAATTGCTTAAAAATCAATATCTCCCACATTCTGAATCCAAATCTTATCAAATAAATTCCATTAAATCCTACTCATCAAGATCTTTCCAACAACACCAAAGGCACATTCCAATTCCCCCAAAATTTTCAGCTATGATTTAATTAAATTTTTAATGAAAATTATTCAATATTCAAGAATTTTTGCACCACAAGTCCAAACTTCATGCAACCAAGCCGATGCACCCCTCCTCCTCAAAAGATTTCCAAAGAGACCAAGAATGCAATTTGAAACATCCTCGTTTGATGGATCTCATGATTACAAAACAAAACAAACAAACAACCTTCTTTCATATATAAATGTGCCACAATAAACATTACATATACTAAGGTTGTGATGAATGAAACCCCAAGATTTAACTCACACATGTGCCATAAACCATGGCCTACTAAATTAGGATTTGGTCTCACATGTTGAGGAATGTTCACCAAGTATTATGAAATATGATTTTTTTTCACTATATTTTTTTGAATGAGATTTGAAGGTTTGAAGGCGATAATGATGGATGTTGAGCAGCAGCAGCTATCATGGTGCTATTGAGCTTTGTCGTCTAGCCATGATGTGCACTAATAAGGAGAAGGAACTTGGGGCAGAAGAATAGTAACAATAGTTCCCATGTTATAAGGGAACTAAAATTCTTACTTTTGGCAATGGTGAAGCAATTGCAGTTGTGTGACAGGCCTTCCTAACAAACTTTTTACAACACTTGGAATTCTTGTAGTTCTTTTCTCATATAGTTTTTATTATTACGCTCTTGCAACACACGAGCTCGCCATTGCTAGCAAGTTTTTGCAATGGCAAGAAAATCCTTTTTTTCAAGAAAGTCTTCATTTTTTTTTGGGGTGGCTAGGGGGGGTTAGTTGGGCTTTTGCATTTTAGGGTTTTTGGGGGTAGCCTTTTTTTGAATGGCTCCTTTTTTGCATCCCCCGTTAATTCAAAATACCCCTTGTCCTCATTGTTCTAACCTTTACACTTTAAGCGGCCTTTTAAGGCATGTCAAAAGTGTTCACCTTCCTAAATTTCGTTTCCTAGGCTAGCCAAGCTATTTTGTCTTTGCAATTGTCTTCCTTTCATGTGCTTCTCCTTGGTTCTATTTCTCTTGTTTCTTGGGGTTGGATTTGGGTTTAGTCTAACTCCATTTTGGGGTTTTTTGAGTTTCATTTCACATGCCCTCAAACAACATAGGATCCTTTGAACCATCTAGGACAACATTAAGTAGGTTTTTTGCTTACCCATTGACCGAATTGGTCAAGACTTGATGGATGAGTTAACATGGTTCCTTTTCTTCATGTTGCCACGTTAGTGTTTGCATTATATTCTAGGAGGTTATTCAAATCAACGAAAGGTTTTTACTCACCTTAAGAAGATTATGGCGGGTGATTGGTCTTCTCTTCAAGAGGAGTTTTCACATGCCTCATGTGCGCCCCATTTTCACCACTCATGGAAAGATTTTTCGACCTCTTGTTTACACTAATGTCTAACTTTAGGGAAAGTTGGTGAGTACAGTTGTGTTGTTAGAACTCTCCAACCCATAATGCCCAACTATTCCCTTGGAGGACACCATTATTGCCATGTGTTAGCTCACCCCCTTCCTTCAGACCTTGTCCTTACACCTATTTTTGACTATTAGCCTAAACACACTTTTGTCCTAGATAGGACTTTGTTTGTCCAAGCTTTAGCCATTATTCCCCATTTTTCTTTGGGTGGGTTTTCTAGGATGGTATATGAGCATTTTATCGTGATGCTTCATACCAAAGGACCCATCTTCAAGGTTTTCAAAATTATTCCAAGCTCCAACTACTATTGCTTGCAGGGATGTCCCTAGGTCGGTGGCCTTAGTGCTAGGGGCTAGTAGATTGTTGGCAATGGCAAAGGACACTAATGGTATTCGTCTTATTGTTGTAGGCAAGGTGTTTTTATTTATTTATTACTCCTTCCATTATTTTACAACTTTAGGGGCCATTTCAAAAACACTTATTTTCCCGTCAATTTGGAGTATCAACCCTTAGAGGTTATGAAGCCATCCCTCTTGGCATCTGAACCCTCCTCAATTTACACCCTGATCGGGCTGTGATGCAAATCAATGCTTTTAATAACTTTTTCAAATTGTTATTTTAAAAGAATTGTGTGATGTCAAGGGGCTTTTAGCAAACATTGTCCCCTTTATTAAATTGTTTTATGGTGTTCATTCTTGTTTTTACCACCAACATGGGTGACATGTGGAAGGGGTCACCATTATTGAATCATTTTCAGGCACGAGGCATGGTGACCCTTTAAGAGGTTTTTTTTTTTTTTGGGGCCCATTATTGAACTTTAGACTAGAAACCATTGCATGGGCCCCTAGCTGCGTCTTTCCATTCCTAACGGACGATACTTGTTTGATACCCACATTATGGGGCCTATGAATGGGATTACTTGTGCCTTTGATCACCTTCGACCCAATTAGCCCTAATTGGGCTTAGGGTCAAGGTGTCAAAATGTAAGCTTTAGAGTCCATTAGGGATCTCTCCAAGCATATATATTCCTAAGGATTGCACTTTGGTCACAAATGGTTTATGCATTTTGGGTATGCCCATGGGTTTTCAGGACTTTGCCACACATTTTTTGGATGAGGTTTTATTTCAAGATGTGGTGCATATCGATGATCTTCCTCTCTTAGGAAACACCCAAATTGCTTTGGGCATTTTGTCTTCATGTGTAGTTCGTCGACCTTCTTATCTCACATGGACGGTAGTTTTTTTTTCTTCCTTCTTGTTGCTTTTGGTAAGATTTGACAAGAAAATTATATAAGTATGTGGGGACATTATGGGCCCAAGATCGTGAAAGTCTTTTTAGGGCCCCTTAACAAAACATTAGGCTCAATTGTCGATATCATTTGGTGGTATAGGTTTTTTTTCTATGGAGGATTGTGCCCCATTTACTTTTCTAGGGTGTTGGGTTCTAATGGTTCCATATTTGTGTTCTAGGTTTTGTATTTTCAATAGACACGTTTTGGAAAAGTATGTTTTCCAGGTTAAAAGGGGCCCACACATGTTTCAGTAATGTTTACATGTAGTGCAAAATGATTTTATTCCTCTAGTTTAAAAAATGCACCTTTCATTTGAAAGTTTGGTAGTTAGTGGCACCCCAGGTCTATAGGCATTTTTTATGGACATCCACCACAACACATCCTTTAGGTCTATCTTGGAGGATGACTCCATTTCCTCAACATCCAAAGCCCACATTCATTCTTGTTTGGGCGAGGGGGCAGGGCTATGGTTGGTTGTTAAGCCATTTATCCATTTGTTTTGCATCACACACTCTACTTTCATTTCAACGTTGTCTTTTCGTCTCAATTTGATCAACCTTTGACATTTAGTCTTTTCACATGTGAGTGTGAACATGAGTTGAATGCATCTGGCACACATTTAGTTTGTTGCTCATTTGGAGGTCAATAGATAGCCACACATGATGCTATCCAAAATGTCATGTATGCCCTTGTTCGAAAGCATGGGCATGTTGTATGGATAGAGTAGTGGTACGTCAGGAGTTTCATCATGAACCAATCTCTACATGACTTGAGAGGACCAAGTCTTCATTGTCGATGTGGTGGTTAGTGACTTGACATAAGAGACAATGGCTTTGAGTGTCATTAGTTGACCGGCAAATGTAACTGTTGAACTTAATGCCATTGTTAAGATCCACAAGTATAGAAGGCTTCATGAAAGGCACCACTTTGTTCTGATGGTCATGGAGGTGCATGGCGCACCCTGGTGTGATATGGGTCTAGGGAATGTGCTCGTCTTTTTCACGATAGACGATCAGGAGATCATTTATCCTTGTCTTTTTGCATTCAATTTTTTAGGCAATGTGTTAGTATTACTTTTCAGCGTGCTTTAACCTTTGCTATAAAAAAGAAGATTGCATTGGTTGGGTGATGCTTATTCTAAACCTCCCATTACTGTTAGATCTCACAATTTGCATGCAAGCAACATTAGAAGGGTTGTGAGTGACATAACTTCCTACCACGAGAGGGACTAACTTTTTCCCTTTTTTTTTTTTTGGTTCCTGCAAGCTATACGTCTTTTGGCCTTTCTTTGGCCTTCCCTTTTTGTCTCCCCTGTGATAGTTCCAGCCATCGGTCGTTTATTGGATTTTTGTGACATCTAAATTAGGAAAAACCACATTCTATAACAACCATGGTCCTCAAAAATAGAGTTATTCTGAGCCTCTTCAAATTTAAGTACCTTTAGCTTCTATGACTGAACACACCTTTATTTGAATACATCCACTCCCATCAAGGGTGTTATGTTTAACATAACATTCCCTACACTAATCATGAACCCATTCACTTAAAGAGTTCCCAAAACTTGTTATTTCAATTTTAAACAACATTAACAATCAGATTGGAATCTTTGCAGAGGCACAATGGATGATGGTAAAGGGTCCAGGAAACACCAGACAAGTCCAGAGAATAACTCACCACGAAAAATGATGTGTGTTTTTTTGGGGATAAAGTTTGTGATGTTTTCTTGTAAGGAGCCTGCTGATTGTTGTGTTGGGACTTGTGCCCAATGACCTTTGTAGTTGTTGGGTTGTGCCCAACAACTACTAATATGCTGAGAGTTTGTGAGCACAACTTGCATCTAATACTTAAGATGAATGAATTTCAGATGAAGTTGTATTTTTTTTTGTTGTTTAGATAAAGCTTGAAGCACACATGTTGTGATAAGAACTGCAGTGAAGATACCTCCTATGCCATTGTCACACAAACTACATGTAACATAAGAATTGCCCACCAAGTTACTTCACATCACAATTGGCTTGTCAAACTTATAAAGCAATCCTTGTAGAATGGCACATCCATTGTGTGTTGGGAAGGTTGATACCCTAGTACCATGGTCAGTTCAACATTTCAGTGTTGGATAATTACTTTATTGTGAAGATTCCATTTTGAAAAATAAAAATATTTCAGAATATTTTTAAAAATTGTTTATCATCTTTCAAAACATTATGTTCATTGAATAAAAAATATTTTTGAAAATTATTTTTTTTCTGAAATTAATATAATTAGTGTTGAACTTGCAAGTCACCATGGAACCATATTCATATTGGGTCAACTACAGTCAAGTGAACATCAGATTCAAGCAAACTTGAGGTCAAGCAAGTGGCCGGGTCACTAATTATTTCAGCCTTAGTAGCTCATTCAAGTTGAAGCCTTCCCCCTCACACTTTATATTCTAGCCTTCCTTACAGGCAAGAAAGGCTTGTTTTGTGCCTACGTCAGAGGAGGAATGTCACCATATAGATAGAAAACCTGCCTACACACATGTTGGTGAAATCCAACATCCTGACCATGAGCTTCTTCCTCTTTGAACTAGGGAGGTCCAGATTTTCACATAAGAAAACCCTAAACTCTAACCTTACCTTAAACCTAGTAAAGACCTATGCTAATTTATTTAGTGTAATTGGAAAGCACCTTATTTTTTCTTCCACTGTTCGCGAGGCATTTGGAAAAATGAATGCACTCTCTGTGAGAGGTGTTCCATGTTTTGAAGCACTCTACAAAAAAAAATTCACTTTTTCACATGATACCCAATGGGAATTCCTTATTTTAAAACAAATAGCAAAGGTCTTTACAATTGGTAAAGTTCACAACCTCAAGCTTTACCCTTCACTTAGTGAAACCCCAGTGAAATTATTTTGACTGGTTTACCTTCTTTTTTTAAATTTTAAATCTATGACAATTTAGTTTTCATTTTGCATTTCAATGTGACAAACAGTTGTAACAAATGCATCTCACATGATAGGTTGACAAAATTTGATCTTTCACACAAAACTATGAATATCAAAGCATATGAAACTAACCAAAACCAAGGAAAAGTTTGAACCCTTTATAATTAATTTGTACTAATAATACTTTGATTTTCCATCTGATGTCACACCCTTCAAACATAACGACACTTGCATCAAAGTGTTCAAAGTTTCCAATTTCAATCAAGAACCGGTCAGATAACCAATCAAGAATCATTTTGGCATATAACCTAATTAAAAGATCAGTTTTGATATATTCTCGATTTCAAAAAATTGTCTTTATGACCATCAATACTTTGTTGGTTCTTTCATGAAAATAACTAATTCCTTGATATTTCAGAAATAACCTAAACTGGTGGTTCTTTGATTCTGAAATAATTGAAACCAGTAATTTTCTAATTTTGAAATAATTGAAATTGGTGATTCTTTGATCAAAAAAACTTCAAAGAACCAAAATCCATGCTTATTAAAAATTTCAAATAATCACACAACACTAGTAAAAACCCCAATTACATTTGAGTTACTTTTAATCATTATAAATTTTTAAAAGATTAAATTAGTGTTTTTGAGTTCAAATTTAACATTTCTTGAGTTAATTATAAGCTTTACATACAAAGGTGAAGATAACAATGTAGGTGCTAGTTTACCCTAACCCAAAAGCATTGAGTGCTCAAAAGCTCTAGAAAGCTTGTGCAAGAAGAATATCTTCCTCATCTCATTTAAATCTTGAGTGACCTTGTTGACAACACCTACAATGATTACATATAGTAAAGGACATTGTGAAGCATCATTTCATCCATATGTTTCGTCATCCATTTGTCCATCCATTTGATCATCCATTCATTCCGTCATGGTTTGTTTGCTCCAACAGGGCAGAGAAAGAGTGGAATACAGACACGGCACGGTGGAGAATAATATATATTAGTGTTGTAAAATTTTTTATTTTTTTATTTTTTTATTTTGGGGTTTTTGGACGTAGGTACACTCATCCTATCTCTTTCTCAACAACTGAAAGAGTTGGGTTGGGCTTTATTTATTTTTATTTTTTTGAAATTTTATTTAAAATTTTGGAAATTTTCAATGCTTTTTACATTGCCATAATTTTTTATTATAGTTCAATGGATGCCAGAGCGAGCAGCCATTAAGCACACTTTTATTAGATATTGGCAATTTCAAGGCTTGCATTTGCC
>Ga0116231_10011195_pt1 | contig 13951 bp, 3 predicted proteins | sample S1TSphgellanicum_2_FD_89695 | JGI IMG/M metagenome (GOLD analysis project Ga0116231, IMG submission 89695) | Host-associated microbial communities from peat moss isolated from Minnesota, USA - S1T2_Fd - Sphagnum magellanicum MG | ecosystem: Host-associated > Plants > Peat moss > Unclassified... | reverse complement strand
TCTTTAAAAAATAACAACTTTGAATATGTACCAAATAATTATTGAGGGAATGAAAAAAGAATTCAAGCACAGTTTTGTAAAATGAAAAAAGAATCAAACCAAACTACCAAGGTCCCACAATTCCAAATAGAAATTTTGTTGCAACAAGTTCAATGGCTTTTTTTTTAATAATTTAGTAGGCATTTAGGAATACCCACAAACTTCAAGAATTGAACAATTTCCCCAATCTATTTTTTTGAAAAAGTTTTTTTTTTTCCCCCCCCCCCCCCATGATTCTTAGGAATTTAGTTTTCATACAAACATCCACATATAATAGGCAAAAATAAATTTAAATGATGAAACAATATGCATTTTTACATAATCATAATGTATTACCCAATTTTTATTTTTTTAAAAACTTTGAATAGACACATAGTGTATCCTTCTACAAAGTTGCAAACAAATTAATAGTTTTAAAGTTCATGAAGAAAGAAAGAGTGTGATCAAATCCCAAAAATAAAGGTTTTATCCTCTATCAAAGGGTGGTGTCACTTCTTCTTGAAGAGTTATTGAAGGTGGTTAGTAAGGGTAGTGATAACCAAAAACTAGTTGATCCCCATGTAGTGATTCTTCCAAGTGTCATGGGTCCAAAAAAATCTATTTTATGTTGATTCTAAAATGTCTAAAAGTTGTTAATTTGGTAGTCTAATGGTTATTGAAGGTACAAAATTTCAAATTTTCAATCTTATATTGTTTTTTAAACATACATAATTACTTATGATGTCCATCAATATGCTTATCAATAGGTTGTTAAGCTACTTAGATGGGTGAATATGATTTAGGTGAGTAAATCAAATGTTTAACTATTATAATAACATTCATCCATTTTTTGAAGATGTGATTCCAAATTCAATGAATGAAGTTGATAGTGGGTAAAATCACATTTTCAAAAGGTAGAAACAATGTCAAATTTACACAAGTGTTTGCTACATATGGCTATGGGATGCCACCTTAATCACATGTTAATCATGGAAAATTTTGTTTTGTGATTAATATGGATGTTGATAAATATAGATTAAATTATTAACTCTTTCAATTTTAAGTTTTGGTTTAAACAAAGGACTTCAAAAGTTGAGCAAGTCTTCCATCAAAAATGATTACTTCCACAAAAGGCCTTTTAGTTTTTATACTAAAAAAAATTTGATGCTCATTTTTTTGGTAATAATAGGTGATTATTTAACACACATCAAAAACATAAAATAACTTGATGTTTTTGCAAAAAAATGAAATTTAAGGTCTATTTGAAATTTACGAATCCTCTTTATGAAATGTGGTGCAATGTATATGGTGTCTAAAACAAAGTTGTAGCTCATAAAACCAAAAAAAACCACTTCAAAATAATTAACACGTTTTCACATGATTTGAAATTGTGATCATTTTTCAAAATCAAACATAAGAATCTAAGAAAATTAATTTATACACTTTTAACATATTTATTAAAAATAAATTAACACAAAATTGTGATATATTGGGGCAACTATAAATATTTTTAATAACAAGTCACAAATATTGTTAAATTTTGAATCACGTCCATTGAAATTGGAATTCAATTATGAATTTATGTAGTTGTAAATTAGTTGACATTTCAACTTGGCAAGTGAGTTTGGATAGGTGACAAGCCCATCTTAAAATTGTATGGACCTTTGATTGTTTTGAGTTTATTTTCTTTATGTTCATTCTTTCCTTATGTGTTCAAACTTCTATTTGCTTTTTTATCTTGGCAAAAGTTTCTTAAAGTAGAATCCATTCTTTAATTAATTTCCTTGTTATTTTTAAACATTTTCTCAAACTTAAATTATTTAATTATTTGCCTTCCACACAAGTGATCACAAGTAATGAAGAGAGGATGCATCAAGCTTCATCACATTTAATGCAAACAAGTTTTGATTATTATTAGGTTGTCCATGTTAAATTGTTGTCTTTTTAATTTTAATTTTAATTTGTCACTCTTTAAGCAAATGGGGTAATTTCTTGGTTTCAAGTTTTACATCTATTTTTCAAATTTCAGGTATGATTTTTCAAGTTTTAATTAGCTCTATTTTTTCAAGTTTAAAAATCTGAATTTCAAGTTATAGGTTTGGTTTTTCAAGTTATAGGTCTAATTTTTCAAGTTCACATAGTTTGTTCCATGTGTTAGCAATCACAATGTTTAAGCCATTTGGTAAAAGACTAGTTGGCCTATTTACACCTTTGTCATGAGAAATTGCTTTTGATAGGGATTATTTCTTTGTACATTTTTTTGGGATTACATTGGCATTTGTGCACAATAAACAATACATTAAAAAAAAATTCAATTATGTATCAGAAGTGGAGTGAAGGATGTTGTATAAAATTTAATGTAAAATTATTTAATCAATAATAAGTGTCAAATACATGTGAAGAAGGTATATTTGCCATTGTCAAACTAGTTCATGGGTCATTTGGGAAAGGTGCACATGGGGGTAAAACCAACAAACCATTAATGAAAACAATTCTTGTGCAATAACAACTTCCACTTTATTGAACAATTTTATACAAAACAAACTTGTTTAACATTTTGGAATCATTTAGTACTAGAAGAAATTTGCAATTTTAGTTGTAAAAGACAATTTTTTAGTTGTAAATGACACATGTGAATACTAGGCCCTTTAGTCACCTTGGACAAGTCGCAAAAAATAGCTAGTCATAAAAGACACCACATGGCATTTAATCATATTGATAGTCACATACTTGTTACATCTAGGTGGGATTTTTCATCCATTGCCTTGGACAACCATTCACTTGATGTCAAGTTGGTTAAATATTGTAGGAATATGGGACTACCAAGGTTTGGGGCTACTTATACAATTGCATTTGTTGTCATATGTGTAGTCACATATGGTGCTAATTGTTCAAGCATGGACAACAATGATGTAGCCATGTGGCATTTTGTGATGAAAAGGGGGAGGGGGGGTGTGAGGGGGCGGGGTTGGTCCTTGATCATGACAATTGCCTAGAGTAGGTTAAATTTAGGTAAACAACCTATCCTAGGTTAAACTAAGCTAGAATAAGCAACCTTGCATAAGGTAGGTAGGTTGGTAGTAAGGTCTTATTTATTTTGTTGGTGACAATCCTTTTTTATTGGTTCCTCCCAAATGACACATGCACTTTGAATGTCTATAATGCATACCATGAGTACTCCATTTTTTCACCTAACTATATACTTTACAAAATTGAAGAAATAAACAAAAGGTATGGAATAAAATTTAATGAAAGAAAAACATTACAATACTTCAACACTATCACATTTCCACATAATAAAGTACCTACTATTTAAGTTACCTACTTACTACCTACTTTGTAGTCTATCTAATAAATTAATTACGTGGTCTACCTAATTAGTTAATTAATTAATTGATCAATACAAAAACATTATCACATATCCACACAACAAAATATCTACTACTTAGCCTACCTACGAATTACTTATCCTACTTACTACCTAGCCTAGTTATGTTCTAACTACCTAGGTACTTAATTTACTTAGCTTAATTAGGTCTACCCTACATAGCTTAGCCTACTAACTACTAGGCCTAGGTTAGGATAAACCAACTAGGCCTAGGCTATGCTATTATAGCTAGGTCTAGTAAACTAGCTAGGAAAGGTTATAACTATTACCAATAAATAACTTAGACTAGTTAACATGCCATCTTTGGCATGTTAGGCTTTGTAAAGTAAGTTCAACTATTTTTTAGGAATGAAATGTGGATTTGCAAATTTTGGAATTCCAACATTTCCATGTTAGCTTTGAATGACTTGTTTATGTATAATTCATTGTTTGGGGGGGGGGTCGATTTCACCAAATTTTGACCCAAAAAATATGATTTTGACCTATATAGTGAATTTTTCATGGAAATAATGATTTGAATTGGCAAAATTTGAAGATTAAAAATCTAATTCTCTAATTTTTTAGGAAAAATTCCAATAGGTAACCAAAAATATAGAAGGATCGTCATTTTTTTCTATTTCCATGTCCTCTAACCAAATCTAGCTAAATCATTTTAAGGATCATTGTCATTTGAACTACATCACAAAATTGAAAAAACCAATTTGGTATATTTCAAGGTTCCTGACCCATATGTTTCATGTCATGTCAATTATAATTGTCTAAATGTTAATGAAACACCATGATTTTAACTCCCTTGGATGGTAACATACACACTTTACACTACCAATGTCAATATATGTTTATACACAAGCTGATTATAAGGTAATTGCAATAACAATGATCCCAAATATGCTCTAGTCATCTATGTACAAATGGACTTGAATTACTAGATTAATTGTAAAAATTAACTAGACCAATCACACAAAAGCAACTACCATTTCATCCATCAATGGAAACACCAAAGATGGATGATAAATGTATTTTTTCATCCCATCATATTGTAGTAGTCATAACTTGTAGTTGCATTTTCAAATTAATTTTGGTTGGTGCATCATAATAATCACATATGTGACTATAGTAGTTGCATATTTGACTATAAACAATTATAATTAAAATGACATGTAAGATTAACCTAATAGTAGATACAAAAGTAGTTGATTTAAACATTAGTTGCATTCATAGTCATAACCATGAAGAAAAAGTGGACAAAATTTCTTCTAGTGCACACTACCAAAAATGCCCACAAAAAACTATAAACATTCTATTAAAATCAATGGTTTTTTTGGCCATTATACTATACAAATGAATTGTAATCAAAATGTGTGCTGTCAATGGCACCTTGCACATTAGGAAAAACACACTAGGTTTTTTATTTATCCATGACATTTGTAAACATCAACAAGAATTAATGGCACAAACTAGTTTTAACATGTTGATGAAGAAACTTATCACATGCACATAAACACAAGAATTTATTTATTGTGGGGTAGGAGCAATAGATACTGCAATAATGCAAGAATAAGATTAGGGAGGAAATCACAAGAATGTGAGACAAAGAATGGGGAAGAAAGTAAGGTTTGTGGGTTTTAGAGGATCAAATAAACAAAAAAAAAAAAAGGAGTTGGTATCATGAAACTTGTTAGTGACAATGTGTGAAGTGTGATTTCAAAAGTGCATCATGTTTGGGAGGTAGAAGGTACGTACTCGCATACTTCCTTGTCTAAATGTGTAAGTTCTAATGGTTGGATGTGCACAATGCAATAACAGCACATGTTGGTTTTTTTTTTTATAAATCAATGGTAACTTCCTCACCCTAAAGCTAGCTACCTCCAAGTGTGAAGGAACCACAAAAATTATCATGAGTTTAATGTTTATAAAATTCTTACTAGTAATAAGGAAATCAATTACACACAACTATTGATGTCTCACAATATTGTATATGAAATACATATAAATGATGACAAATAAAATCACAATGAAAAAGTTAAAACATTTAACAATTATGAAATCAAAGTTCACATTCCATAAAAGGGAAAATGCATGGAAAACTTAAAAAGAGCCTACACTACATAACAACATCAAAATGCCCATTGTAACTACAATCATTTTTACAATCAATTTTTTTGTTAAACCTAGATTATTTTTAGTAGCAACATGTTGATCCACCTCATTTTCAAATCTTATACAACTCAAGACCCTTTAAGTTTCACCATATTAACCAAATTTCCAAATTCAAGGCTAAGTTTTAGTGATGATGCAAATAATGTGAGATGATTGCAATAATATTTTTTGATGTAATAACCTTGGCTTGAATATTCCATAAGGTTTAAAGAATTAAATTTGTCTTTTGAACTATCCAATGAAAATTAATTGACAACATGTCGTATGGTCATTCAAATAGTCATTGGTTCATAGACCTTGGAAGGTTGACATTCCATTAACATTTAAATACATCAATCTCACACTAATTTGGATTTCTATCAATTCACAATTCTACAAATAACCTTTTGTAAAGTAATTTGTATTCCCATTTTCAACATATAGGTATGCATTTTGGTTGTAAACATGCAAAACCAACTTCAACATTCTTACTTTTGCTTTCTATTGTTAAACAAGCTTAAAGATAAAGAGTTCATCCATGGTTTTTATTTTAGTAAATTTTGCAATAGACTTCATAGATTCTCTTGCTTTAGCCACAAACATGTTGAGCCAAAAATGACTAATTGATTACCTCAACATTTTCAAACTTCCAATTCCTTTTGTACTCTTATTTCACTTTACAAATTCAACTAAGGTACTTTCAACAAGCATAATAATATTTTGTTCAAACACATCATGCATAGGAAAGGTTGGATCTATCATGTTGGACAAGTCACAAGACTTAAAAGGAAATAATAGAGAAGTTTTTGTCACATGTGTTTGAACAAATGACATACTTTTCTCATGAATTTTCTTGCTAAACAACAACTTTGAACATAAAATTGGATGATTGTTGCAAGGGCAACATGTTGAAAAGAAATACATTTCACTAACACTTGATAGTAAATTAACAAAATACAATCCTCACATAATTAATTTACAAACCCACAAATTTTCATTCTAGCATGTTAAAAACCTTAAACATATATTAGAAGAGAATGGACAAAAAATTTTCCTTGAAAACATATAAGGAAACTAAAGTTGGGTTGGGTTGACACATATAATATGATTTAAAATGAATAATACATTAAAAAATACAAGCTTTCACAATAATTGTTTTTCCATTTATTTCCAACATGATCATCTTACCCATAAATGCTTTCATTGATTATAGCTTTTGGACAAGTATAAATGATCACACACCCTTAAACTTGTTTAATGAAATCCATGGTACTCCCCAATTTTAAAACAACGTGATTTAAATTTTTTGAATTGTGTTCCCTAGCTTTCCATGACTAAAACAAGGGTGTGAAAGCTTCAAAGTGATTAAAAAAAGTTTATATACTTCATGAACAACTCTCATTCACCTTAAACTTCATGAAATAAACACATAAGGAATTAAATGTTATTCAAGTCAAAACTAGATTGATAAATTCACATATATTCACACATACTGACCATGATTGAAATTCCAAATTGGTGTGCTACTTTCTCAATAATATCGTAGCCTATGGTTAGTTTCCACATTGACAAAACAAATAATTATTTATTTTCAAAAAATGACTTTGTTTTTCTAATTTTGAAATTGTTATTATTTTCATCATCTACTATAATATTTTGATATTAGTGAATTTTTTTAGAGTGTAGTCTATGATAATAACAATGATTTTCAACATGTCAACTTTTTATTTTCAAAAAATTTCATTTCACTATTTTGAGGATTATTTAATGACAATATTGACCTTAAGGTAAGGTATACTTTGTAGTTCTAAATGGAGAATACATCAGAATGATGAAAGTTTCAAGACCTTCAAAATTGTTTCCCAAAATTGAAACATGAATGCAATTTTCAAACTTCATAATTATTAGGAAATGTAACAATTGAAAGATGCAAGGCATTTTCCTTATATCCTTCATCAAAAGCTTTTCAATGTCTTGTTAAGATCTTTAACCAAACAAGATTTACTTCTAAATTGTGTTTAGAATGTTCATGACTCCTTTTGGCATTTAAATATGATAGTTTTTTACATGAACATAAGAATGTAGATTGAAAATCTTTTTATGTTCCATTTTGCCCCCATTGGGTTTATAGTAAGTTGACTATAATATTTCAAGAACTTTAATATAATAAAAGTAGGTAACAAGTGTGTTTGAAATTGATTGGCAACTAGTTTTTTCAAACTTAGTTTTACCCTACAAGTTAAATATATTTTGATTAGAACGTGATAAAGATGAAAATTCACAAGTACATTTTAGGACTTCATTAATTAAAAAATAATAAAATAATAATAATTCATCTATTTACAACCACTAGAAGAAAATCCTAGTTTTGCAATTGGTATTTGTAATTAAATTCCAATTGCACACACCACATGCAACTGCATTTGGCACAATTGCATAAGACAAGTTGTAGCCGACTTGTAGTTGCATGCGACATATGGTATTTGACATGTATATATGATATGTATATGCATATTTGTCCATATGTATTTTTGCAACAAAGTACATATGCAATTATGTGTGCAACTAAATGGCAATGTTTAATTTTATGACATGTATCCATTTTGAATGCCAATTATTCGGTGACATGTGTGATCTAAACACATTTTGGTATTTAATATGATATAATAAATTACATTTGGATAATCCAATTTAGGCTTTTTGGGATGTTGACATATGGCATCTAGGTAGGTAAGAAAATAGGGTTCATTTTTGGCATGTCTCTATTTTGAGTGCCAATTATGTGGTGCCATGTGGCATTTAAACACATATTGGTTTAAAATTTATTTTTTTAAAAATTTAAACTTAAAATTTCAAAATTAGGATTTATTTGATGGTGACACATGGCATTAGGTAAGTAGTTTTGTTTAAGCATGGTAGGTAGGTAGATAAGTAGGCCTAAATAGGTAGGTAAACAAGTTTAAGCTAACTAAGTAGGTTTAAGACAACCTTTTTTTAGTTTGGGTTTATTTTTAAGGTTGAACTCCTTGTATTGGTTCATCCGAAATGACACTTGCCTTTGAACTATTTTTAATGCTTGTATATAGTTTATAAAATTGAGAAGTATGACAAAAAATATGGGATAAACATTTTAATTAGAAACATAAACAACCTGGTTGCAACTACTACTTAATATATATGTTAATTATTAACCTAGTTTACTCATAAACTATATTAATTATTATAGGTAATAATGTTAATATGATTATATGATTATAATTATTATTTAATAATAAATTATATATATATATATATATACCATATTATAGATGTTGTCATATATTTAAAAAAATAATTCTAATATTTTCTACTAATGTTAATTTAAATTTATTTAATAATTAATAATAGTTAATTATAGTCCTAATTATTAAATAATGATTTTAGTATTAATAAGTATAATTACAATATAAATTTCATAAATTTGATGGACTACAATGATTAATTGTATTACAATATAATTACTAAGCTTACTTCAGTAACTAGCCTAATGTAAGGTATTTAGAAGTTAGGTAGTGTAACCTATTAACCATAGGTATCTATGATGAAACATTAGTGGTGATCACCCATCAATGGTTCAAATGGATTTGACAAACAAAATGACTTTTAAAAAAAGAGTACTTATTAATAATTTGCATCCTTTTTTTTAATGAACCTTTTGGCAAAATCTTGCACATAAAATGTTAATTTCAACCCACCAAACCAACACTAAAACATACCCTTGAAATTGCATATTAATTTGATCATGAGGTAATTATTAAAATTCATCCATAAATAGTTCCCCAAATTTTGTTGTGATCAAGCAATTAGACCTTGTCCCATATAATTGCATATCAAATAACTATCAATTATGGAAGTAACATTGTAGTCCACAATCCATCTTTTCTAATACCTATATCCTCGTCCAACCCAACTTTTCAAAAGAATAAGGGATACCAACTTCATCCACTTGTCACTCATTAAAACTCATCCATACCCATTCTTGGCTTCTACTTATATCAAGGATGCCAAAGTTCTTAAGACATCCATGTCACCAATTCAAGAGTTAGGTTAGGCGGCAACCCATAATTGAGAAGACTTGAGTGAATCAACAACCACAAGCACATCATCCATTGGAAGCCCATTGCATATGATGTAGTTGTGAATGAACTTCAACTCATTTGATGTTTGGGTTCACCTTGGTAACCTATCATGTAAAAAATAGATCTGGTAGGTAAGAAAATAGGTGACTAATAGGTGAGTATATGCATGTAGATGGTTATTACATGGTTAAATAAGGCTACTGGGTTGTTAGTAGCATCCCAAAAAAGATTTAATTTTCTAGAAAATTGTCTAAATGGTCAAAAATTAATTGACAAAAAATTGTCCCCAAACTAAACATTTAATCAAAACTTGACAAAAAAAATTCCCCAGTTTTTTTTCCTCCAATTTCTCTTCAAAATCAGGGAATTTGTGATAAAAGTATTCCTTTTTTCACTAGGATACAAAAATTCACTCTAAAATGGAAATAACCTATATCTAATGTACAAAACTATAATGTAATTATATATTTGCATATTGTAGTACCTGGGCAGATTTGGTATAAATTAAATTAATTTTCATTTTGTCAAAATTTTGAAAAAAATTCAGCAGTTTATGCGAAAATTTTCAAAAAAACTGTTATAGTGTAACACTTTCAAGACACCGAATTTAAGCTTTGGCCTTGTCCAGGGAAATAATGTTGAATGTGAACTATCTAACCATAAGGACATTGTAAAAGTTTTGAAGATAATTATGAATTTATTAACTTCATTCGTTCTTCATCAAAATTTTCAGAATTACAAATCATGATGTCAAATTAGAAAATTTTAATTATATTAATTATTTAGCGAACAAGTGCCAAAGCTACCCAGGTACTATGGTATTAAACAAATTGCATACTTTGATGCTTGTATTATACAACTTGTACATAAAATTTGCCACCATTTTTCTTGAAAGCTTTAAATGAGATGCATTATTTAGAATTGGATCCAACAAGATGTCACCAACCCTCCTTTTTTTCTTTCGGTGGATAGATAGCCTAAGGCTAAGATTTTGCCCAACACTTGTTTCACAAAAGGTTATAATTATATAAGTTATGTCAGTTTTTCTCCAAACATCTGATTTTTTTAATTAAACACTTCATTTTTGGCATTCCAAAAGGATGAAGGCAAGCGAAAGCTTTAACATATGATCTTGCTAAATAGAAAATAAAGCCATCCCTACAAATATGTGTGTGTGTGTGTGTGTTTGTTTATTGCCCACTCTCATTTTGTGCACTTGTGAGAGCCTAGAGGGACTCTTGCAAACATAGCTAACTTAGTATTAAACACTTCTATAGACTTCTTGTTGATGTTTTTTAGGACTACATTGACACTAGAGTGTTGGGTAGGTATATTGATTTTAATGTTATAGCTAGGTAAGGTGGTATACATAAGATTTTGAAATATATGTTAGCCATGTAAAGGTTTATAGGTTTCAAAAATTCCCGAATTGGGGATGGGTATATTGGCTCTATCAATATTGGTACATCTTCCTTACTACCACAACTCTCATGCATGTTAAGGCTGAATTTTTTTATTGTAATTGGCCATGGCTGATTTTTCATTTCTGTAGTTATGAGATCCACCGAACTGGGATGCTTTAGATCACATTCTTGATTTCTTTGAAAAGCTCTTGAGGAGGAGGTGTGCATGGGCTTGGTTCCATGATGTTACATCATGGACTTACGGTGCAAAAGTTCTTGAATATTGAATGATTTTTTCATTGAGAATTAAATTAAATTGTAGCTGAAAATTTCTGTAGGAATTGGAATGTGCCTTTGGTGCTGTTGGAAAGATCTTGATGAGCAGGATTTAATGGAATTTATTTGGTAAGATTTGGATTCAGAATGTGAGAGATATTGATTTTAAAGTGATTTCCGCTGCTGAAAATTCAAATAAATTCCAAAAAACCATGTTTTGGAAGGAAAAATCAGTTGAGGACGTGATAACACTTAGGCCAATGGCAACAGGCCACACTAATATAATTAATAATTAAATTGTGGAATTCTAATTTTTATTCATTTCTTTTTGTGTGATAGCTTAATATTTATTATAAATTACGATGAAAATTCATCAGACATTAAAATACATGTAAATTTATTTGTAAAAATGAATATTATGTATGATCATTGATGTACGTTTTTTGGGTGCATTTAAACAATAATATTTCATAAATTGAAATAAAATTAAAACAAAACTTTGATATATAAGTTGAAGAAAATGCAAATGTTCAATAAACGTAATTTCTAATGTTTTTGTAAATAAAATTTAGTTTTTGACATATCAAGTAATGATAGATAATTAATATTTTTGTGGAACTTTAATGTTTTATGATTTTTATAAAAAAGAAAGGTTGTGTATGATGCAATTTTTTTTTCATTTAGATAATAAGTAAAATCTAAAAATAAAATTTAATAAATTGAAGTATAAGTTTAAAACAATGTGTATTGAAGCACAAGTTAACAATAATATGTTCAACACGTGTAATGATAATTATTTCTATGTAATTTGAATTTTCATTTACAACATAAGTAATCAAACGTGATTATGATTATTTAGGATTAATTTAATAATACTTTTATTTTTATTCGTTTGAATATATCTTTAAATTATTTATTTAATTATCAAATTATTTCATATTAAATAATAATAATAATAATGGCATAGTTCGTATGAACATTTGATAAATAATTATATAAGTTCAAAAAATGTTTTTGTTTTAGCACTACTATGTTTACCTTAATATTTTTACTATATTTTATCTTTATTCAATGTAGATTATATTAATTATAGTAACAAGTTAGATAACAACACAAATAGTAATAGTTAAATAAAAAGCTAGCTTATATTAGCTACAATAATATTAATAATTTTTAAAATAACTATAATAATTTATTAATAATAATTTGTATTACTAATAATTTGAGTAATATATAATTTTATTATATTTAGTGAAGTATTAATAAATAGTAAAATTTTCATAAATAATAATGAATACTAATTTTAATTAATTATAAAACATGAAGTTCAAAATTGTTGCTAAATATTTACTATATGTAATTAACATAATTAACTAAACCTATGCTAGATAAATTATTGGTTTAAGTTTAAGTTTATGTAAATTAAACTAGGTTGGAACTTAGTTGCAACTAGGTTACAACTCATTAAGTTGCAATCATGTTATCACATGATTACAATTAGGGTACTAAGCTAATCAACCACCATACACTTAAGCTATTAAAGAATTTTAAATCCTAATACATCCTTCTTTTGTAGTTCAAGCTCAAAATGATGTTTTAAAGCTCGACTTGGCGCACCCTTGGCCACTTAGATCACTCAAAATAAATAACAAATGAAGAAGATATGGGCATTGAAAGTAGGCGAGGTAAGTGTTCGATCATAAGCTTAATTCACACATTGAAATTTAACACGCTCATGTTCTTTGTGGTTTTTTAATGTACATCATTTGCCATTGAAACTTAAATAAATAATGTAAATATTAGTTTGGTGCACCCATAACTCTTTAAATCACACAAAATGGATAAGAAATGAAGAGTATATGACATGCTAAAATAATGGGTCATTTAAAAAAAACACATTATCTAATTTTGATGTGTTTTATGTTTCTTATGTGTTCTTCCTTTCCTTCTAAAGCTTAAAGAGATAATGTAGAGCTTACATTGACATTCCCATAGCTTTTTACATCATTCAAATTGGACAAGAAATGAAAAAGATCTAAAAATGTTTAATTATAGGCATATGTGTGTTGTTGAGCTTGTCTTCCCAAGGTGGCAACTAAAATGTTTGTCCGATATTATTTGGCTTCCATTTAAATAATCCAAATTATATATTAAACAAGTGCACTAGGATGATGGAGAATCAAAGTAAACATGAAAATGTAATAACCATTTGGGATGAACCAACAAAAAAAGCACAACCTTAAAAGCTAAATTAAATGAACTAGAATTTTATTTGTGATTTAGGTTTAGGCCTAACCTAATGCTTAGGTTTAGCCCTAGCTTAAACTAAGTGGCTACTTATGTCTAGGCCTAGCTTAGGTGCTTAGGTTTAGCTTTAACCTAAGCCTAAACTAGGGGGCCTAGGTTTAGACTTAGCCCATGCTTAGGTGTAGCCAAACAACATGTGGCAAGACAATGACTCCATGATTGTGCAGTTTGTGTGAACCCAAAAACCTTGATCAGGGTAATCTGGCCGCCTCTATTGATGAGTGGCGGCGGATTTCTTCTTCATTAGTGTGAGAGGGAAACTGGATATGCATGGGATGCATGGGAGAAGGTGGTCTGTCTGT
>Ga0116231_10011194_pt1 | contig 13952 bp, 6 predicted proteins | sample S1TSphgellanicum_2_FD_89695 | JGI IMG/M metagenome (GOLD analysis project Ga0116231, IMG submission 89695) | Host-associated microbial communities from peat moss isolated from Minnesota, USA - S1T2_Fd - Sphagnum magellanicum MG | ecosystem: Host-associated > Plants > Peat moss > Unclassified... | reverse complement strand
TTTTAATATAAACCTTTTTTTTTTAAAAAAGGGGGGTTTTGTCCCCCTTTACTCCCTTAATTTTAAAACTCTTCAATATTATAATGTCTGGGCCCCCCCCCCCCCTTCAAGAGATGTCTCTCAAAATTGACCTATTTGTTGTGTTCCACAAGAGCTATATAACATGTTTTCCTATGTCCCTCTAAGTCCTTTTTCACCCCCCACCATGTTATCAATCATCTCTCTATGAAGTAACTTTGAAGGTTGTTTGCTTGTTTGTTTTGTTTGTTTTTGTTTGTCGCATTAAGATCTACCAAACACATAATGGTGCCTTTTGTCACACTCTTCATAACGTCGGAGAGCCTTGAATGGGTAGGTGTGCATTGAGTTGGTTTCATAATCTTTCAACCTTATAGTGGAGAAGTTATTGAATATTGAACAATTTTTTTTTTCATTGAAAATTTATTTAAATAAATATTACATTATTTAAATTTATTTTAACTAAAAATTACAAGGTAATTTTGGGTGCACTCTTGATATTATTGGAAAGCCCTTAGTGAGTGTAGGACTTAAGGAAGGTGATTTGGCAATTTTCACAACTAAGGTCCAAGAGATATTGAATTTTGAGTAGTTTTTTTTTTTGTCATTGGAAATTCAACCAAATTACAATAAATGTTTTTGGAAGTGAAAATTAGTCGGGTTACCAATTTTTTTATTTGGGCCAATAGCACAAGCTACACTAATGAATTTTTAAGTGGTGTCCCGTTAGTATATATTTATTTTTTTTTTGTTTGATCTTCCCATTATTTGCCATACCTCACACTTGGTTAGCACACCTAAAGCCCATGGGTCATACATTTTGAACAATGTATCCCCCAAAATTGTTGCTAGCAAATTATTGATGTATAAAATGTGAACACTAGAAAAAACCCTTTTGGACCTTTAGTTAACCAATTACTTTTTGGAAAGAGAAAGTTCTATTCAAATCTAGTGATAAAACAACCCCCAATGGTGAAATTAATAGCTAAATTGCATATATGGAACTTAATTCTTATTTAAGCAAATAATAACCAACATTAGAGCAATAAAACCCAACTTTCATTCAAGTGGTATTAAAAGGTTTCTAAATTATCCAAATTGCCCTTGAATAACATAGTCATTAGATGTATTCCTCATTAATTTGTCCAATTTTGAATTTGAAATGTTCCAATATCAACATGTAGAAGATGAAGCATCCCAAATTGATCCATAACATAATCAAAGATTTTTATGAATTGTTGTATAAAAATGAGTCATATAAACTAACATGTCAAAAAGATTATCCATTACTTTAACCATTATATTCAAACTAGTAATGGGTGGTTATCTATTTTTTCATATATTCACGAGTTCGAATTATCAATATACTAATTATTATTTTTTATGGCTAACCGGTTGTGTATATATTGGTTATTTACAAGGCGGCTCTCACGTGCAAAAAAAGTAAATGGTTATAGATAGGTGGTTCTATAATCATTTTGAATTTATAATCAAATTTCCAGTATTTTCTTTTTTCTTTTTGTTCAAAATTTTAACTTTGAACAAAAAAAAATCAGAATTATATCAAAACTAATATCACTTACAAATCAAAGGTCTTATATAGTTTATTTATTTCCAAATTTAATTACTCATAAGCATCCAAAATTTCCTCTCATTCAAAAGAATCTTCAAACTCTTCCAATAATCCTTCCACGAATTTGTTTAAAAAATTCAATCATTTTTTGTAAAGCATTATTTGCAACCAACTATTGCATCATTGGACCAAATTTTGTTAATGAAAATAATTTATCAAGATATTCTAATTGCAATCAACATCTATGCAAAGTTTTGTTAAAACACACACTTAATTTCTATTTGCAAGCCCACAACACCTTGAAATTGTCTTCCAAGAAAACCAATAGTGGGGAACATTTTTTCACATTTCTACCATTACAATTGGCAAAATATCTTTGTTCACCTCTTCTTGAAAATTGCAAAACATTGAGAATTATATATTGACAAACTCCATAGTAGGTTGATTACTAGCACTTCAAGATGGACACTAGGTGTTAACATTTTACCCTTTTATGTTAATTAAAGTATTGTTTGGGGGTATTATGTGAAAGAATGTTTTTTCTCGCCCTATTTTTAAATATGTACATGTTTAACCCACTTTTAATTTAATTATAATCTTTTGTTTGCTTCAAATTTTGATATTTTATATTTAAATTATTTAATTCTAGTACTTTAAGCTGTGAAGAATAATGAGCATTGTAATTGAAAATGGTAAGATCATGTAATAGGATTACTGAAAACTCATGTTTGGAATTTTTTGCAAAATAATTCATAACACATCTTGGGTTTTACAATTGGTTAGTAAAATGATTATTGTTTTTTTTTTACTACAATTACAATTACAAGTGTATGTTACTCATTACATAATTAAAGGACATTGTGGTGCCATGTGGCATTATGGTTTTGCAACTATAGTCGATATCACGACTTGATAGTTTTTACACAAATATCAAATTTTCAAAAATGCAATGTATTTTAAATTATCCAAAATTAGGTAATAACAAAATTCCATTGATTCTTACAACTTTTAGTGAATAATAACAATTTACGATTGTGCGATGTTAACGTGGTAGGCGACATGGCAACAAAGTTGATTAATAGTTGCAACACCTCATGACTTGTGACATTAACTTCACATCATGATTCATATCATTGATTTGATGAATTAATTTAATTTATTAACTACTTGAAAATATTGTTGTCCTTTGCGATTAATAACCATTTGATCTTCCATGTGATGATGACATGGCATGCCATAGTTTTTTATGTACCATGAGGTTTTTGAAATCATAAATTCAAATGCATGTGTATGTGTACTAAACAATTTATTGTTAACTTGTAATCATAACTACAATATTAATAGTCATTTTGAAAAGGTGACACATAACTCTTTGATTTTTTGACTACTTAACACATAACTTCTATTAACATACATATTAAGTTAACATATTAATGTAATCTACTTAGTAGAATCTTATTTTGTAATATAGGCTACCTTGTAAGTTACTCAATTAAACACAAAAAATTTACTACATCTAGTATCTTTAAATATACTTAGAATAGGTTATCCTACTAATAAGTTAACCTAATTAAGTTTGCATAGGTTCCTAACTTTAGGTTTTTTGCCAAGTCAATCTAGGTAGCTTCATTACAAGATATTTTATCAAGTTTATAACCACCTCAAATTTGTGCAACTAGATGCAACTAGATGTGACATAATTATTTTAAGTTTTTTCTAAACCTAAAATTGTTTAAGTTAACCTAAACTAGGTTTTAAAATAGTATAAGTTGACAAATTAATTCATCTTAAATCAACCTAAGGTGGTCTAAATCTAGGTTAGGTTGATAGGTAGTAGGTAGGTTGACCTAGGTTAGCTTAGGGTGGCCAAGGCTAATTAAAGGCTAATTTTTTTTAAACCTAAGTTAAGTACCCTAAGTTGCATAACATAAGTAGCTAGCCTAACCAGGTTGATTTTTGGTCATATGCAATGATTCATAATTTGTTTATAATTTTTGACACATGTCATCCATCCATCAAGGCATCTTATGTAACACTTAATCAAATAAAATAACTAAGTTGAAATGACATGCATTTCACACGTGATATCAAGGTTAAGAATGACGTGAATTTTCATTATTATAAAAAAAAATTAAATCTTAGTCATTAAAACAACTAGGTTTTGCAACTGAACATCCCTTGTGACTAAATGGGTGAAATGACATGGGTTTAACAACTCATTAGTCACTAGTCACATATGTCCTTTCTAACTAATATGTAGTTGTAAAGGCTAATCGCAAAACCCAAAATGTGCTATTGTGTTTGTTTTATAAAAAAAAAGGTTCAACGTTTGATTTCATAATTTTATACTTTTATTAAATTGAAAAAATATTTTTCATTATTTTGGCAAGATGAATGAAATGTTGCAATTCTTGAAACAATTTAAAATATAATGTTTCTTGAAACATGTAGGTAGGTATGTTTCCAATTTCCTTACAATTGCCAAAGTGTTTTTTTTGTGTGCATGTAAGGGTTACTTAAAAGTTATATAGGTGGTTTTAATGTTAGAAAAAATCACATGATTTTCATTTTGCAATTTGGTAATGGACTCCTACAATGATAATGTTATATTGTGATAATTTGCATTCCTTTTCTAGAACCCTACATCTACATGCGTGTATATGTTTGCAAATTTTTTCAAATGTTTCTATAATGTAGGTAGGAAAATCATACTTGCATTTTAGAAAATTTGAAACATGTCATACACCTTACCATACCATGTACATCCTAAAAGATGTGATATAGGTACCATACATATGCAATAGAAACTAAAGAATGCAAACAACAAAAAATGATAGATTTTATATTTTGTTGAGTGGACAAGGAAAAGCAATTGCTTGATAAAGTGCAAGAAGTCCAAGCATTTCAAAGGAGATGCAATTGTCGATTCAAGAAAAGATACCTCCACACTGGGTTGTGACATAGGTCAAACAAGAGTTCACTTTGTACCCATCAAAAGGGATTGCACATGGGAAACAAAAGGAGCTAAACACATACATGTTCTAAGGATAAAAGACAAGAAACAAATTACAATGGTTACATCATCTTCAACAAATGGTGCAATGTTACCTTTGCAAGTTGTGTTCTAAATGACAACAAGCCAAATGCTCCCACCCATGAATGAAGGAAGAAAACATTATATTTCAAGTGGCTTCCATGTCACTTGTAATTTTAATTGTTGGTGTAAGTTGGAAACCACTCAAAAATTTGTTGAACTTATCTTCATACTTTATAAAGGAGTTCAAGTGGAGAAACTTGCTTTGCTAGAAGATTAGAAAATGGTTTGGCTAATTGAACGTTGGTCTATTCACAAGAGCAAACTTTTTTTGGATTAGATGAAATTGCAATTTCTAGGAATATGTGTCATCTTCATTCTAGCAAATTGCACGAGCATATTACTTGAACTTGTTGATGTTATCCTCAAATGCTTGTTCAAGTGCATGCATTCTTGTGTAAGAATTTCATTCCAAGACATGTTCAAGAATCAAAAGCTAAAAGAGATGAAAATCTTAAAGTTAGTTTTCATATGTCAATTTCAAAACCAAACCTATGTGCATGGTTTTTGCATGCATGGATTCATGTAAAGAAATGATTTGCAAGGGCTAAGAGAAAGCAAGGTTGTTAAGGAGCTTCAACATGTAACTCCAACTTGAAGCTATGGTGGTCAACCATTGTTAGACTTTTATTTTAATTAGTTTCAATTTAAAACTTCGACAATATGAAAACGAAGCAAATGACATTATTGATCCAAAAGGTTCTACTCTTGAAATTATGCAAAAATATTTAAATGTTTAGATTATTGGAACTATTTGAGAGTGTATTAATGAAAGTCTAAATTGCCAAAACAATTAACAAAATTTGCTATATCCTTTTCCTTTTCCTTGAGTGTTCCTTGACTAAAGTTATCTCAACTAATCATGATAACAAATGAAAATGTAAATAAACACACTTGTCATGTGTTTTTGTGTGAGTTAGTTAACATGAATTTCGCAAATGATTTATTGTTGCTGCAAATGACCAATTGACTAACTAATTGTTGCTCTTACAAATGACTAACTACTACAAGTCATTTAGTTCTTTGTGATTTTGCATAGATTGTAACCATGTTAAAGGAACAAGTCAATCCAAAGGAACCAAGTTCTTGGATGTTGATCATTTTGATAATAAATCTAACAAATGGTACAAGGCTAGAAAGATGTAATCATCTATATATGTTATATTCCCTTGGTGCCCAAGGGTTCTAGAACCATAATTAAAGGGATGTATTAAAATTGAATAAAAAGATGTTCAACAACCCACCCGTTGATACATGTTGACAATGAAGTTTGTCTTTTTACAAACCACAAGACAAGACAAGACTTGCCTACTGCCATATCTCCCAACAACACTTATCATATATAGAAATTTTTCGTTTAATACCTATTAGATATAATGTTTGAAAACATACACCTAAAACATCATGTCCAACAATCAAGTGTTCAAGTCTAGATCAATTATTTCCTTCATAATGCAAAAATGATTTGGGCAAAGCAAATGTTTTCTTGGTGCATGGATATGGTTTTAGTTTCTAAAAAAGAAAATACCAACCCATACACACTCTTCTACTAAGCCATTTTGTTGACAAAAGTAAACCCCCACAATATTTGTGACTTCATTTTTCCTTTCAATCAAGTATTCAAACAACTTATAAACATGGTTACTATAGCAAGCAAATTGCTCATGAATGGACAAACTTAAATTGTAAGAAATTGAAAAGAAAAACTAGAAAATTTCTTTTGTGTGAGGTTTTCCATGCTTAGAGACCTAAATATAAGGCTTTAATGTTGCATCCTAGCAAAAATGAGTGTGTCCAAACACATGGCAACTATTTTGTTGTCATAAGGACCTTTTGCCTCTAAGCAATTAGATCCCACTACTTTTAATAAGTTTGGATTCAACAACATTCGCTTATTTGGACAAAGCTCAAACCTACATACATACAAAAAAAAGACAGTATCTATTTTTAGGTAGGAACATGTAAAACTTCATGATGCTAGCAGTTTCTTGGTACTTATGAAAAACTTAATTATTGCATTACAAATTGGTTTGCTTTTTTATTTCTAAAGAAAACATGGGGAAAATAAACAAGCATACATACTTTACATTCTAAAGTGAAGATGTCTTGTTTGAAATCAAGTATTACAAAGTCTTTTCATCTACAAAAATCCTCTTAAAGTCTAAATGATTTTTTGTCTTTAATAATAATCCAAAAGTTTCAAAGTCAATTCCATTTTACAACTTTTTGTAGTAACAAGTCACATGACATTACAACAACATCAAAATGAGGATTGTTCCATTTGCATTCTTTGGACACGATTTGTAACAAATTGCCATTGATCAAGCTTATGCAAAAACTATTAAGGAGTTTCTTCTTTTTCTTTTTCTCTTACCTTACAATAATAAGGTGATCACAACTGAAAAATGTAAAGTTAGCAAATAATATTATGGATGTACAACAAATACAACAATATATAGTATTTATAACAAGGATACATACCATTGGGTGTATGTTTGAATGGACAATTATGCCTTTTGGCATGAAGAATGCCACCAATACTTTTTCCAAGACTATGACTAAAGTATTTGGCGAATATTTAAATAAGTTCTTGAAGGTTTTTGTGGATGACTTGAACATACATAGCCATAGCTGGGAGCAACATTTGGAGCACTTGTGTTTTGTTCTACTGATAATTTAATGTTCAAAGGTTTGGTTGTACCAAAACTTGAAGAAGATAGGCAAATCATTATGGACATACATGATGAAATTGGACACTTTGGGGAAGGAAGAACTCTTGTTGAAGTAAAGAGTCGGTACTTCTGGCATAACAAGACAAAGTTGGTCAAGGAAGTTGTTCGCAATTGCAAAAATTGTCAATTGGTCAAAAAAACTTGAAGTGTTAGATCAGAACCTATTGAGTTCAAAAACATTCCCATTTGTGAACACATAATTTACCTTGTCAAGGTTGAATGTAAGTAAATTGAAAGCAGCAATAAAACTCATTGTAAAAAATTATACATTGGATCTTTTACACAAATGGAAAATAAAGGATTTAAAGGAAAGGGCCCAAGAAAATGATTTGACCACTTTTGATTCTTTAACCATTCCTTAAGATGGTTCCTAATGGTACCACCCAAGGATGAGTTTGCCCACCCATTTTAATGCTACTTTTATGTTCCCATATGCATGATACTTGATAAAATCAAATAAACTCCTTTTTTGTGTACATTTTACTATGTTTCCACCTTAGGCCATGGTTTAAAACTATTTTATTTTACTTTTGTAATCATAAGATCTTGCAAATCCACAAGTGAAAAAAAAACCTTTAGGTTTTTCACAACAAACACAAACCATGTTCATAACCAACATCAATCTGATGAACTCTTCTACTATTGTTTCCTTTGTATGAATACAAAATGTTCATCATTTGTGTCATTGTTATCATGTGATAGGGAAATAAGAGTCCATGATGAAGAATTGGAAAAATATTGGCATCATCTATTGTTGTTGCTATTAATGCATTTATTTTTGAGAGAGAAGACACATTGAAATTTTGTTCTAAATTTACCAAACAAACACCAAAATCTTGAAGCAAAAGGAATGAGAGCAATGGGCTCCAAAACTATAGTTCACAACCCTAAACCCATACATTTTAAATTTTTTTCATCATTTAAGGATTTTAATTTTATTAAATTTTGATACATAATTGGCATTATTTATTTATTTTATGATATTCAAGAAATTAGAACCAAATATCAATCTTAGTTACAATTTTTTTTTCAATATACCATATGTACTTAACATATCTTTCATTTAAATAATTGGGAGGTGGTAGAGCAAAATACTTAGGCACATTCACAATGTTAAGTACCAAAAAAAAGATATTAAATTCAATGGAAAATACAGAAAATAGAAGAAAAATATGTTTATTTGATGTCATTTGAGTCATGATAATCATGGCAAGTTGTGCTAGATGATTAATATGAATGACAAAAAAATAAAATTTAAAAGGTTTAAATTTTGTAATGAGTGTATATTTTTTTAAAAAATTGTCATAAGTAGATGTTGTATAATGTACACAATGTATATATATTTTTATATCAATAAAAGAAGGTGGACCATGATATAATGCATGTAGTTTGGTATGGTCCATTTAGAGACTTGCAAAAGAAATAATATAAATTTCTAGATGCATGAAAAGTGATTGGGGCCAAAGGACCTTTTGATCCTTGGATAAAGGAGTGATATGGTTTCTACGATTTTGAATGTGCCTAAATGGAATAGAAAACTCTAGCATTTACATTGATTAGTCCTCACCAAAAATCAACTACCTAAGATGATTAAACTTGTTTCTAGTTTGTAAAAATGTAAAACTTGAATAAGTTCATTATCATTGATGAAATCATGATGGATAAAAATGCCACTTATTACAAAATTTGAATTTATCTTCATGATAAACCTATGGTACGGGATAACAATTTCTAGGCTAATGCTAAATTTTCCAACATAATTTAAAAGTGTACACACAAGCATTTGCAACAACTATGTGATAACCTTGATGATTTTGGTTTTTTTTTTTGGGGGGGGGGTGGATTTTTACAACTTGGCCCGAAAAAAGAATGCATGAAAGATACATAGGGGATTTTTTTGGGAAAAAATAGGCCCAAGTGATCACATTATGAACTAGTTTGAAATTACCATATTTAGAAAATAGGTTCCAACAAGTCACCAAATTATACTAAGAATGCTAAATATTTCTACTTTCTCCTTTGAATGTTAGCCAAATTTGGCTAAGTCCTATTGTGCATGATTGCCAACTCACCTACTTCACAAATTTGAAAAAAAAAAAACATTGGTGATATCAATGACAATTGCACATCTTGTAATGCACACAAGTGTTACTTAATAGTTGTCATTGGTTCTATGCTTCCAATTTTCCAATTTGTGCACATATATAGTTGTCATGGACCATTTGTCATTAGTCCTTTATTTTCCAAGTATTTCTGAGATATGCAACAACCAAATTGACAACCAATTGAACTTGATCTTCCTTTTTTTAGTCTTGCGTGCATTCATGGCTAAAGGTAGGAAGAAAAGGTTCCATGCAATGATGTTTAATCTCAAAGAAAGACAAATAATCAAAAATTAACTTAGAGTGATAGTTGTTGAGAAATTTTAGAATGCTAACAATTGTTGAAAATTAGATAATTTTACAAATCTTTACATAAATGCAAAAGGATTGTGAATTTCAATTCAAGTTTATATAATGAGCTTCCTTGACGAGTCCGCCACTTTGAATTAGAAATTCCATTTTTTCCATATATGAAAAAGGTTTGAGTTGGCATATGACGATGTCAACATGATTTCAAGAAATTCATGTGGAATAATTTTTTTTAAACAAGGGAATAAGAAGATGAACATGATCTAACCTTTTGGAAATTTCAAAAATAATAATCCAATTAGCTCTAAATAATTTTCAATTTCACAACTTACAATTGTTTTATCATCTATCTATGAAGTTTGTTTGTTTGTTTGTTTGTTTGTTTTGTTTCTCATGTTGAGATCTTTCAAACCATTGTGCCTCTTGTTGCACTCTTGATACCATTGGAAAGCCCTTTGATGAATAGGGATGCATCTCATAATGTTTCAATTTACAATGGAAAAGTTATTAAATATGGAACAATTTTTTCACTGAAAATTCATTAAATTTTTTAAAAATTAAAAAAAAAAAGGAATTTGAGCATGCTCTTGACATTGTTGGAAAGCCCTTAATTAGAAGTATTTAATGAAGATAAGTTGGAAATTTTTCAACCTAAGGTCTGAGAGATATTGAATTTTGAGTAATTTTTGTCATTAAAAATTCAATTAAATTACAAAAAATGATTTTGAAAAGAAAATTTAGTTGGGTAATCAATTTACACTCGGGCCACCAACAACGCATGCTACATTAGTAGATTTGATATAAACATTTTTAAAAAACACAAATAGTGCAAACAGTTCAAAATCGGTAATAATGAGTTTTTAAAATGCCATCCTCAAGTTATTGAAATTTTTAATGAAAGGCATGTTCATAATCACAATTTCACTACAAGAAAAGCATTTGATTGACAAAACTAGTGATGGATGTGTGTTTATTGATTTGGGCACCTAACCCTTACCAGCCATTTGAGTGGATATATATATATATATATTGTTCAAGGTTCAAAGCCCAAGTCATCAATCATGCCACTTTAGTGGCTTCAAAGGCTAATGGACCACTTTGGCACCCTATTACTAGAATAGGGTATTTGTTTATCAAAAAATATGTTCATGAAACCTCTACATACACTCACCCACACACCCATGACCTTGTGCCCTTAAGCTTAAGTTCTCACATATCCCAGACTAGTAGAAGTTAATGGAAAAAGCCAATTAAGTGGAGCCCAAAAGCATATAAACAAGGGAGCTCAAATGTTAAATAATGCATTATTTTTAACATTTGAGCTCCCTTGTTTATATGCTTCATTATGGTTGCATGGCTTGCACCAAAAAAAAAAAAAGAAAAAAAGGCCAAAATAACTAGTGAAATAGATCACCACAAATCATGCCATGAGGAAATTGCAAAATGCATTCTTTTGTTGGCCTTGCCTACCAAGGCAAGAAGGATATTGTGTTTAGATTCATTATAGAGTATATAGTAGCTTAAGGAATGTTGGCCCCTAAGTAATATTAGGTCTTATTTTTATATGAGGACTTTTGAAAGACAATATTTTGGCTTGTGCTGAAACTTGAGATTAGTTATCATTGAGTTATAATAGCTTGAAGGCTTTTGGTTTCTTGTAGAGGATTTTTTGAAAATGAAGGTTCAATATTTTTCTTTCACAAATTTTTTTTCTTTGGATTTTATTTTTTGAGTGCAAGTTTAAACATTTCTGAAAATAATATAATTTCGTGTTGGAGCTGCCAAGGTAGTATAGTATACTACCAAGTACCTTGATTTTGTGAGGGCTGTGAGAATCGACACAACCTATGACTAAAGATATGACAACAAAACTTTGTGTCACCACCCACTTTGGTACATGTTTGATTCGGTATGTACAACGATGTCTCATAATAAATACACAAAATGTCGAATTATGCATTTGTGTCTAACCATGCACAATTGCACACAGAGAAACTCACCCATCCTATTGGTTTTTTTTTCTTTTTGAAATGAAAATTTCAAAATTAATTAACTAACTAATTAATTATTCAACAAACATGTGTTGAAGTTAACCAAGGTACAGTGAAATGCAAAGAAGAATCAAACCTCCTTATACATTCATTTCAACTCAAGACCAGTGTATAATCACTTGGTTGCAACTTGACATTTTTTTTGTGGAAAATACACATGTTTGGTGTTTGGGCATCATCGAATTCACAAGACTATATTAGTTGGGCAAATGGCATATAGGTAAAAGAAAGAATGTAACGGTACTTTTGTAATACTGCAAAGGGCATTCATTCAATGCCTTTGTCAGATTTAGTATTTTCCAAAAATTGGCCGGGTAGGCCAAACCTTAAGGGTCCTATTGTGATTTAAATAAAGTTGGTGAATGTATTTTTATGTCTCTTGCAACCTCCTAAATAAATAAAGGAAAAACACCCAGCAAAGGAACAAGAGAAGAAAAAAGAAAGCACCAAAGTCCAAACAAAAGACCACACTCGAAAAGTGTAGATGGCACTATGGGGAGCCCTAAGAGGAGAAAACACAAAACCTAGGACCTGAACCCATCACATATAAACAAGCATATAAATGAAACAAGCATATCATTGCATGATGAATTTGCCCTTCATGGGAGGTTCAAACTAGTGTTATGTGTTTTAGTGTAAATGACTAGTTTACATGTTGTGTAAAACCCTATATAAGTGTAATTCATTTACATTTAGACTTCATGTTATGTTAGAGTTTACATAATTTACATGATGTTGTGTAAAATATTTCATTGTGTAAAATATAAATCATAGTATAATACCCTAATATTGACATGAAGGTATTTACATTATTCACTATCTTTGGAGATTATGGGTTCTTAAAAATTGAGGGTAACTGCATCTCAAAGTTTTCATTTGGTGACTATGGGTTTCTAAAACAACAAAAATAACAAAAATAACAAAGTGTAAAATGATCACAAGGGGGAGTTTACCAAAAACCAAGTTGTTGATGAAACTTGCAAAAAAATGCTAAGAATTGCAAGATGATTATATAATACCACTATTTAAACTTGAAAAAAGGTAACAAGATGGGAAGCTCATTTTCAATCTTAAAACTTTGTTTTGCAAGGTTAAAATAAATATTTTATATATATATATATATATATATATATATATATATATATATATATATATATATATATATATATATATATAAGTCTTTACATGCATTTTTAATAAATTGATCATGCAAAAGTATAGGCATCTAGTTCTTATGGAATCTAGGCCAAATAGGCCAATTCCACTTCGGAATGTTTGGCCTAGCACATTCTACCCTGAGTGCTTTTTTTCTTCTTTTTTCTAGTGCCCAGAATTTAACCAGAGTTAAAACAGCCTTTTTACTAATGAATTTTTACCACATGATGACCCACATAGTTTTGCTTGCACACATGTGTCTAGTTGGGATTTCACCCAATGTCACTGGTTCTCTTCATTAAGCTTTTTACCTTAAAAACTTTTACCATATGTAGAATTATTATTAGGTTACCAACTTTTACTTACCATGAGTGACTTACCATCATGGGTGGATGGATGGATGGATGGATGATCATCTATCTTTCTTTGGAAGAGGCTTATACAACATGGAAAGTGAGTTTAAATGGAATAGAATGTACTGGATGGATGTACATTTACATCCGGACTGACTAAGCGTGCACCCCCCCCCGCACTGTGACAATACGGATGAACTACCGTCATTGATGAACAAATTATGATCGGTACGCACAATGTGGCGATTAGCCATGGCCAAAAAAAAAGAAAAAAAAATGCCGTGAAAATTTGGGCTCCAGGAGTTTTCAAGCACACCTCAATACACATACTTTTGTCCGATTGGAATTTGGATGCATAACCAATCTCCATCTATTTCCTCGGGTGGGTGTGGTAAAAATATTACAATAATAATATGAACTTGTACGTACGTAACCTAATTCGGCATGGGGTGCGATCGTAAAACCACCTCTAAGTTTATACGTAGTTATGCACCTTGCCCAAAAGTTTTGGGCACCGCAAAAAAAAGTTGTTACGTACATGAGATCCATTTCGATAGGGTTTTTT